>Ga0172380_10001481_pt1 | contig 40240 bp, 72 predicted proteins | sample Leawe162metaG_FD_119747 | JGI IMG/M metagenome (GOLD analysis project Ga0172380, IMG submission 119747) | Leachate microbial communities from a municipal landfill in Southern Ontario, Canada - Leachate well 162 metaG | ecosystem: Engineered > Solid waste > Landfill > Unclassified | place...
AATGACGATTGGGAGTATATCGATACAATCTGAACTCTTTATCGCCTTCCTTAAAAATAGGAGGCGGTGACATCCAAGATGTATCAGACAGGTAGTTTCGAAAATCACCCTTAGTGTAATGGTCTCTCCAAAACTCATCGATATCTTCAGGCTTCTCGACTTCGATAGTCTTAAACCTTTCTACTCGCTTAACCCCACAAACAGAGCAGAAAGCATTTTCAAGGTACAGTGAGACTCGGTCTTCTGGACATGCTTCATTTTTCCATGCATGTGCGTGATCTTCGCAACTATCCACTTTTTCTTTGATCACCTCCACCTTTGCGGAAAGGTAAGGCCCGAGATACATGTGAGTATCGATTCCCATGATGTTATTTCAATTCGCCTGTGAAGAGATTGTAAACGTCACCGTTCTCACAAATCTTATGGTCTTCGTAGCCACTCGTCAAGCGACGGTAGATTTCGGAGATCACATCATTCAGAACACCACGCATCGTGACAATGTCAGCCATGCTGCATTTCAATAGATGCTGCTCTCGTTCTTCTGCGATAACCGGCAATCGAGCAATGATCTGCTCAACACAACCCCGAGTAACGCAACGGAAAGAGTAACCGGCAGAAGGACCATGATCGGGAAGAATGGCACCCGTAACGCCCCACCAAACAGCAGATAGGACATAGTTCATATTGCCCGCTTCTTCATACGGCTTGTTCTCGAAAAGCTTGTAAAGCTCGTGAGACTGACGAATGAGTGGCTCTTGTTGTTCAGCCGTTAAAGAATTCTTGAAACTCAAACTCATATTTCTGAACTTGCCGACAGTAACAACAAATTGTTCAACAAAGAAAGCAAAAGCGTTGACCTTGTCCTTCATTTCAGAAAAGCCGTTGATGTACGTTACAATATTTGTAATGTATTCGGCGTAGCGAGGACGTAGGTCTTTCTTGATATACGGCATGACAGAATCCTTTCTGTTAAACTTAGAGCAGATCGTCAGCAAAGGCCGACGGAATTTTAACTTTACCTTGCGGTTGTTCTTCAACGTCTTTGGTAGGTGGCGGAATTTCTATCCAATGGTACTTGCCGAAACTTTGCGTCCTCATCCAAAGAGAACCATCACTACAGAGCACGACAATATCGTTACCAGATGAGCCAACTTGCACAATCTTCAATTTGACTTCCATGTCAAATCCTTTCATCGCCAAAATCGTCCATCCCACTCAAGCATGATGAGTGTGACACCAATTCCGAACAAGGTCATAACGGCTACAAAAATTGTCCCGATCACCTTGAGGATTGCCCATACATTGATGGTAATCATAATTCTTCCTTGAATGAAATAGAGTAGGGAATGACAGAATCGAACTGTCGCCTGTGATTCATCTGATCACACTCTCACGAGGCCCGGTTATAAGCCGAGTATGCTACCATTACACCAATTCCCTAATTCTCATCATCCAGCCGCCTCCATCGTGAGGGCATCCTGAACTTCCTTCTCCTTGAGACTTTCAGCAAGCTCTTTCTCACGCCGACGTGCAGCACCAGCAGCCAACACAGCAAATGCCCAAGCGTTGAAATTCTTGTTTTCAGGCTTGTTCATTCGCTCATGCTGAGCACGTTGCTCGTCAGTCATCCGAGCCAACTCATTGGCCTTGAACAACTCCACAAGTTCAGTGTGCTCACGTTCGAGACGCTCAGCCTCTTTCTGTGCTGTAGCCTCATCAATATATACCTGATCTTCGCTCATAAAACCTCCATGTGTTGAGCAAGATTATAGAATCATCTCTTAAAGATTTCAAGCCGAAACCTTCTCCGACGACTGAACAAGTTCCCAATTGTTGTCGCCATCCAAAACGGCTAGACACTCTTCGGCCCATTGACCGTCGATCTTCTGACGAAATTTGTACCAAGGAATTCCATCCTCAATATAGGCGATCCGTACCGGCCCCTTACGCTTCATCAACTTCTTATACACTGCACGAGTCTCCTCATGCAAAAAGTAATCCGGATCAAACTCACCGGGGTAACCAATGATCCGGATCTTGTCGCCTACCTTCAGGTCTTTCGGCAGCATTTTACTCTCCGTGGCTCTTTGCGTTTGCAACTAACTCTGAACTGGAACGAAGCTTCTCTCCACCAACATTGAATTCCATCTTGATACCAAGCTCATTACAAACTTCGTACTCAGGAATGTTGTCGCTCTTGCGATCCCCACCATTGGCAAAAACGTCTGGCTGAATGAATCGCAACTCATTGCACACAGACATATCTGTACAGTTTGGTTGGTGAGAAGTCAACCAAACTTCATCCACACACTCAAACCCCTCAATGAGTTCCTTGCGATCCTGCTCCGTCATGAAATTGTAGCCCTTTTTGGCCCGAAGCCAATTGTCATTGTTCACCACAACGATCAAATAGTTTCCCAACTTCTTGGCTTCCTGCATCATTCGCAGATGACCTACATGCACAGGATCAAACCCACCAGAAACAACAACAATTTTTTCAACTCGAAGCTCGTCTGCCATTTCCTCGCATACAGTGACAAACGCCTCAAGCACTTCATTCACACCCACTTCGTCAGACAAGGCAAAGGCACGCTCGCCAATACGAGTTTGTAATTCGTCTCGAAGTTGTGCCTCATACTCCATCGCCTCAATCGAGATCGATGGGACTCTTTCTACAGGAACTTCATTCTTAGGCTTGCTTTTGAACGGCCACATTGGAAGCATCCTTTCGCTTGGTACGGTGTGAATAAAGCCAACCACAGGAAGGACAACATTCAGCAGCTTCTTTCAAAGCATTAAGTTCGGATTTCACAGCACCAAATTCAGCAACAGTACGTTTCAACTCTTCACGCAATTCAGTAATTGTGTGCTGCATCCAAGGAACAGTCCATTCGGGATGTTGTTGAGAACGCTTCGCTTCTTCATTTGCTGGAATACCAAAAGAAATCTTTTCAACCTTCGCACCGGGATATGTGTTATGGATTGACTCTTCTTTTTGGCAACAAACCTCTTGCTGACAATCACCCGGTGGAGCACACTGAGGGCAACATTCTGCAATCTTAGCTTCGGCGGCTTTTCGTCTCTCAACTTCACTTTGAAGCATAGCATAAGCTTCTTCATAACCATCATTCAACTTGGTACTGAACTCTTTTTGAAGCTCATCAACAGCGAACCGAGTGTCTTCTAGAAAGTGCTCCATGCACTCTTCATTCGAACGACGAGCATCACGTTCAGCCTGATCAACAGCGTCGATCATATTGTAGATAGTGTTCGAAAGTAGTTGACCAAGTTCCGCAACCTGCCGTTGGGAAGACAAAAACATACGCCGGTCATTGTTTACCTTGACCGGACTACATAAACCGATAGGTCGAAAATACGCATCCGGATAGCTGGCCTTCGTCAACTTCGGAGCTTCACCAATACTTGCTTTTTCATTACAACAATTGCCCATAGGGATTCCTTTCAAAAGAGGACTCCCTATCAGAGTTAGAAACGAAGACTTTTCATTACATCTTCGCTCAGAGCCGCAAACCAATATCGCCGAGTCGTGTCAGATGCCGATCCAGCATCCACTGCCGCCGACAAAACCGCCTTGTGAAAGGCCCATGCCAAAAACTCCATATCAAACAATCGCAAACTACGAATCACTCGTGTAATCCGCAAATTGTTATGATTGTGCTTAGTTCTCCAATTTTTGCATCGCTCAGTGTAGTTTTCAGCAGGAACAAACCATCCATCATAAGGCCCATTCGATTCTGTCTTCGGAGCAATGCCAAATTTGAATCCAAGGAAAGCTGCAAAACGAAGACAAGCAGCGAACATGTTCTCTTGAGCCACTTCACTCTTAGAGAGAATCGCCCGAGACGCAGCATCAATCAGCGGTGCGTCTTCGTTAAAATTGGACGCCTCATGAAGCGGGAACATCCATTGAATCACATCATGCGACCCTTCCAATTGATGATCCGTCAAATTGATCAAATCATTCAAGGTTCGCCCAAACGGGTCAGTGCCATTATGGATGTAGAAATCCAAGACCTTTGGCATATCAGCTTCGCTACAACGACACCAATTGCCAACCTCACCGCAGTTCGTGCATTCACCATCCATAATTCACCTATAGTAGAAATGAGTACCTTGGGTGGGATTCGAACCCACACCAACTAAGCTTAGGGGCCTAGTATGCTCTCCGTTACACTACCAAGGCAAATTACATAATGTCTGCTAACTCAAACCGTTCGATGAACAGTTTAACTAAGATGTCACCATGACACAAGAGCGGGTGACACCAACAACCCAACACATGACCGTTAAGTTCCCCTAGAGAGTCCCACAGATGCTCTCTTGCATAAGCCTCATACTTCGCTACAGCCTCTTCTCGACTTTCGACAAGAAACTCAGCCAAAGTCCCCTTCTTATGCGAATAGGGATTGCCCCACTTAGACGGTCGCCCGATATACAGCGTGTACGACTGCTTCTTACAGTGTACAACATTTGGAATGACAAAGCTCATACGTCCAATTCCGTATCAATCTGTTGATTTTGCCAATTGAAAGCCAGATGTTCTTCATCCACGTAGTTATTCCATTCGTCTTGGTACTCTTGCTTGATGTTCGGGCGATTAAAATCGTCCAACTCCAACTTGTCCGTCACTGCATCCGTTGATGCAATACGACCAGCAATGTAGATTGGAATATTTTTGTTATCCCATAACAAAAGATATTCGTGACCGTCACGTTCAATCACTAATTGAGCAGGCTTGTAGACACGACTTTCAACACACCACTTAGTTCCCGGCCTGTTCTTCACAATATCATAAGAATGACCTGTGAGATAAACCTTCCAAGGATACTCGGTGAACTTGAAGACAATATCCAATTCATCAGTAAGTCTCTCTATAACAGAGAAGGACTCATGATTCTCTAAACAGTCTTTCGAACAATACTGTTCATTGTTTTCTTTGCCACAATATTTGCACTGCATTACCATGTCCCCACGTTCAGCTTGTAGCCAGCATTTAAGGTATCGCCCCGAAGCAGGCCAATCGGGCCATCAAAGAGCTTGTAGCAAACCTGACGCCCAAAATCGTCAAACAAGGCCACACCGTAATAGACTGCATCCTGCTTGGCACGCCGAACGCCCTTCCAATAAATCAAACCTTCTTCCTTGGTGACTTTAAGATTGCCCAATGCATGTGAAAAATCCTGCCCCACAGCATGGACTTCACATTTCCGCAGATTGTCGAAGGAGCCGTCTGCGAGACGACCAGCGTATTCCAATTTTTGGAATTCAACACCATGCCTTGTGCTAAGCATGGTGGAAGGATTGTAACCCCCAACAGCCGGGGCTGGAGAGTGGGTTCCAAAGGAGGAAAAGAATCCTCCGAAAGCAGGGCCTAAACCCAAAAAACTGAGTGCGGATCTCCGATCCATAATTACCTCCATGTGTTAGTAGCTCGTGTAGGAATCGAACCTACGTCGTCGAGATTAGAAAACTCAACTCCATCCATTGGACGAGCCATGTCTTAATCGAGTAACATTATAGGTTGTTGCGTCACCAATAATGGTCGAAGATGTTTCGGAATCCGTCTGCGATCCCCTTTGAGAATCACACACAGCTTTGATTCAGCAAGAATCAAACCTTTATCTCTGAGAATTAACAAGTCAATCTCAGAGATTCCCGACTTAAAAAGATACACGTTCTTCATTTTCTCTATCTCATACAAATTCTGCCCTGAGCATACCAAAAACTCCATCAGCCCTAGTGGTAGTATATCTAACGCCATTAGGACAAATTTGATATGAAAAAGTACCCCACCAAGGAATCGAACCTTGTCTCTTAGCTTCGAAAACTAATGTGCATCCATCACACTCGCAGGGCAAATTCAATAAGGGTCTACACAACCCACCAATGCCTGAAATGATTCTTTTTGATCTTGCTTCTCTTTACGATACCAAACTGTCACATGTGAAGCAGTTCTTACTTGAGTGTAAGCGTTCCAATACGAATCGACTTGCGTAATAGTGTTGATACTCACAACATTATGAGGGCCGACTCCATCACAAAATGCCTGAATAACTTTGTTGAGGTTATCGACATTACTATGATCGCTTAAAGCAAAAGTTTTGAACAACATTTCAGACTCCTTCATAAAGTAGCCGGTGAGGGATTCGAACCCCCGACCTTCTGCGTGTAAAGCAGACACTCTAACCGCTGAGTTAACCGGCTATTCTTTAACCTCTCGAAGGAGGTTGTGGAAGAATTTCATCCCTCCAACCATTTACACGATCCCAATATCCAATCGGGCCTGCTTTCCATTGAACCCTAGTATTCCAAGAGCCACCATCGTATCCAACTTCGATCTTTGTAATACTATAACACCAACCATGCTCAACAAGATGTTGAACAATGAATCGCTCAACTTCATACGACATAGCCGGACTATCCTGCACTATGTTATTGCCGTTCTTCATCGCACGGTCGATGTGTCTCAACCAAGTGTCACAATCTTTGGACTCTTGATCTTTCACCACCTTGGCTTTGTTTTCATAAAATTCTTTGACGGTCAACATGAACTAAAATCCTTCTTGCTGCCATTCAACGTCTTCGACAATACGATGAACAAGGTAAAAGCTGCCAATGTCTGGTTCTAGAACAGTCACTCTATCACCAACCTTCACCTCTTTTTTGGTCAAGCCGATAAAATCGACTTCCTCAAAATAGAGGAAAAGAAAGGGGCCAGAAGCAGCCGCAATGTGCCCTATTGTATACGGGCCTAGTTCATTCATTTGTATGGACAGTGCTTGTTATAGTAAGCTACCCCTTGGCCCGTAGTCAAGGCTTTCTCCATGAACCGGGGATAACCACATGGCATCGGTTCAATGTGATTACACTTAGCACACTCAAACTCTTCCAATTGCTCGCAAATGGCTTCTCGGTCAAAATACGCAGCATACATTGTACCGTCACACTTAGAACACTGACTACTCTTAGTCTCACAAGAACGTGAAAAATTCTCGTCAGTGCTTTTGTTACGACTCAGCAGTTTGTCTAACGCTTTGTTTCGCATTTCTCAATCCTTTGGAATTGGAACCGATGGGCGTCGAACCCATTGTACGACACCCGGTTTTCCGGCCATGTCATACACCTTCCAACAACGACGGCCCCTTTACGCTACTTTCTTCAACCAATGTTCATTGTACATTACAATCTTTGCAGGTTGGTAAGGCGTAGCATCAAGGGCAATTTCCCAAATATCCCTTGCTGGACTCAAAGTTGATACAACCTTGACAAGCCTACCAGTTCGTTTGTAATTGTCGCTGTGCGGAGCCGTTACAACAACTTTTTCACCTTGACGCATTTTTGTATCCTTACAAAAGTCGTAAGCCGGGACGCTAGGATTCGAACCTAGACCTTTTCCTTCACATGGATGTAAACCCACACATGCATTCTGCTTTGGGGCAGACTAGAATCGCATGAGTCATTTTTATGCTGCCATTACACCACGTCCCGAAATTCACTTCAAAATCACAGTCCTATAAGTCAAAGATACTCGTCTCTTTCGTAGACGATCTCCTTCTTTCAAGCGAGCAGCTATGCCGTGTCGCCATCCATAACGAGACTCACCACGAATCTTCAAGAGACTTCCAACCTCCAGCACCAGACTGTACTTCTCAGTAACAGGTGAACCTTCATCAAGGACTTTTCTTGTGAAGTCCATTGTGTAAGCGTCACCAAGGCTGATTGAGACAATAGTATCCTCGAAACAAGGAATGCAGTCAATATGAGGTGCAATTCCCTGTCCCGGTACATACTCATTCACAATCAACTGATCCGGCATCTTAGAGAAGATCCCGTCTGTAAGCATCCGAGCCGCTACAGCCATGCAGAGAGGCGGCATAGGCCCCACAGCCATTGAGTTCGAAATCGCTTTGGCCGTATAGTCGTATTTGTAACCGAAATGTTGAACTCGCCGCTTGAGTTCAGTTGACCACTCTAAAGCATCTAACTCAATAAGAATCCCCGCTTGATCTTCTTCAGACAGGTAAGCGGGGATGAAGGTTAAGTCTTTAGGTGCCATGATTGTCTCATTCCTGTGGCTTCTCAGCCACAGGTTTCTCAATCTTCGCCAATCGCTCACGAAGCTGAGAAATTTGTTCTCTTAGTGTCTTATTGTCTTCGGTCAGAGTAACAGAAGATTTCTCAAGGAGCAACAGCTTCTCTTGAAGCAATCTTAACTCTTCACCTCGAAGCTCATTTGCTTTGATTCGCTCTTTAAGATCGGTAGAAGTAGTGCCTAAAGAGGCCACTTCTCGATTCAGTCTGTTCAAGTCACCTTGAACACTTTGAACAGAAGAAACTACATATCCGAAAATTGACAGCATCAAGATTACAATGATGCTAAATACAGATCCTCCGAAGAGTTTCCAAAACAACGGCACCTTATCATTCGATTCATCAATTCGTTCGGTCGGGTGGGTCACGAACTTTGTCATTGACGAGCCTCCTTAAATGAAACCTACAATATGTAGGCCGTATTAGGAGACAGCAATTAAAATAGCCCCATAACGAGTCGAACGTTACAGCCAACCTTCGTAGGGTCAGTGCCAGATCCGCTGGTGAGGCCAAGTATCTTTTTCTACAAATTTTGCAATCACTTTGATTGCAAGTGAGAAATGCCGGAATCGAACCGACTCTTCAACCTTCGCAGGGTTGCGTGCTATCCATCACACTCATTTCTCAATTCATTTTTCTATATACCTTTATGCGATCCTTCAAAGAATGGCTACTCAAAGAAGATATTGCCAACGACCTTGCGGCCGATGGTGATCTTATGCATCCAACCAATGCTGGCGATGCAATGTACGCTTTCAGTGAACCAGTTGAATTCTCTTGGCTTCAATGGAAATGGGGACAGGAACGCAAACAAGGTCGTAAATTCATCAACATTGACATTGATGAATTTGACAAGAAAGGCTTCATTGCTATCCAGTCAAACGACATGCCAGACACTTCCCCCGGCTTTTGGCAACACAAGGAATCTGACACTCCTTCAACAACCCCTCACAAACACTTTGACGTTATTATCCGTGGGGTCGCTAAGAACTCCAAAGAAACCGTCACGATCCCAAATAAAGGTTTAGTCAAAGTCGTTCTGCCACTCGACAAGATGTTTAATGACAAACCTTCCGGCAAATGGCCTGAAGCAGCCGTTGATAAATCTTGGTATTAAGCAGGCTTTTTGATGCCGCCCGGTCTCTCCCACATGAGAATCCCACGACCTGCATCGGCAATTTGTTTCGCCGTCTTTGCGTCTCCATTAGCATCCGTAAACTCTTGTGAGTCCGAATAACACGATAGACGAGACATAATCAAATCATCCGCTGCATCGCTGCCAAACTGCTCTTCGATAACATCAAAGGCGTCTTCCTTATCATAAGCAGAGACACAGAACTCTTCCACATCATCGTGAAAAACAAAAAGGTGCAATTCCATTGCTTCCCCAATTCTAGTAACAATCAGGATCTTGTAATCGTCTTACATCAGATTCGAGTGAATCCAACCGACGCTGTTGCTCTTCGATGATATCCAGAAGCAATTCCAAATATTGTTTCTGAACTCGTGGCTCGACACCGTACCAGAACACTTTTTTCTCGATATCGTTCACAAGTGCTCGAAAATTCTTCAAACTTGTTTCTTCCATGATTTGTATTCCTTCATCGAAGCGTATAAAGAATGACCCCGAACTTTAATGATTCCAGTCATCCCTGATGCAAGCTCGGGAATATCAAGCTGATAAGCTTCGATCTTTACGATTTCGCAGCCATTCATGTAATCACCGAGACGCCATGTGTGTCTACCATTGCGACCGGCAAAGATATACCCATCATCGATCTTCTGGATGGAGTCAATATCAACAAGAAACTCTTTGGGTTCAGGCATAACAATTCTGTAATGCTTCCACACCGCATCCAGTTTGTTCATTGCAAAAGTGTCGCCATCTTCACCAACACGTGCAATTAAACCTGAACGACCAGAATTAGCCAAATCCTGCATCAAGTCTCCATAGGAATACGGCGAGCCGTAATTATCGGACAGACTTGCCGCAAACTTAACTAACCAAGCGATACTTTCTTCCATGATTCACCTCAAGAGCCGACACTGAGAATTGAACTCAGACTTCCACCTTACCAAAGTAGCGTGATACCATTTCACCATGTCGGCAAACTGTGAGACTAGGAGTAGCTAAGACGTTTGTTGTGGAAAGAGTGGGAACATTTAACCCGCCTCTACCCGATGTAATCCTAACTGCATTCTCACAAGCGACCCTGACGGGAATCGAACCCGCTCTAACAGCTTGACAAGCTGACGTGCGAAACCATTACACTACAGAGCCATTATTCTACTCTCTTACCCAAAAACAACTGATCGGAACTATAATCGATCTTATAGTATTCTCCCCGAACCGGAAGCTTACCATCTAATACAAGAACCTTCACTCGCTTACCATCCTCGTTCTCAAGGATTGCATGCATGTTCTGTTGAGGTGCTTTGTAATATCCTTCTACGATTTCATACAGATCAACAACCTTAGCAGAACCGAATTGCTCGACAAATACCTTATTTCTCTTCAGACCGTTCTTTATGTTCACATCACTCATGTAGATGATGCCACCTAAGAAGACAATTGCAAAAATTGCAACCCCACCGAAGAAGAATTTCTCAACTCGATCGCACATGTCAAATCCTATCCATTGGACTCTCTTTGAATCCAATTGTTGTACCACGATTATCTGTCCAAATACCATTATACTGGTATTCTTCAGAAAGCTTCATCCACGCATGATAGTACAACGTGTTGCGTGGACATTCTGGCGTCTTCACTAACACTGTCCTGTGATACCCACCTTTTTCTACCTTTACAAGCTGCTCTTCTCCATCAAATTCTTCATGGATCACAGTAAACCTGTAACGCCAAGAGATGTTCGAAATATGAGCCTTATAGTGCGGCTCTGATTCAAAATGATTGTACTGATTTTGATGTTGCATTTCAGTCCATTCAAAAGGAAGCGGTTCCGACGAGATTCGAACTCGCTCTAACACCGTGACAGGGTGACGTGCTAAACCATTACACTACGGAACCAAATCAATACTCGGCATCGTTTTCTTCACCAATCAACATAGAGTAAATGGTCAAAGCCATTTCACCCATTTGTCTTGGCAAATTCACAACTTCAAATCCGTTTTCCAGATAGAAGTCGTCAGTTACTTCGCCTAATGCCTCAGCAAAGGAAACATTGTCATCTTCAGACCACCAATCACTATGGCCGTCTCGAAACCATTTCCCAAGGATCTCGATAAGCTTGCACCAAGCATCGTTATCTTTGAGCTTTTTGTCAACAAGCCAGTAATACATGGATGGAACAGCCTCTTCGGCTACATCCGGATAACCCGAATGTACACAGACACGATACAACCGCTTGTCTTTGGGAATCCTGATATCCATCATTACATCCTTGTAAAAGAGTCCAGTGAGGGATTCGAACCCCCGACAGGCGAATTAACAGTTCGCTGCTCTAACCGGGCTGAGCTAACCGGACAAAAAATGCGGTATGAGAAAATTGAATTCTCTCCTCTTGCTTGGCAAGCAAACATGCGACCACTACACCAATACCGCTTTAGTCTTACCTGTCCAAAAACCACGTCTTGAACCAGTTTCAATACCTAACTTCTTACATCGTTTTTTCACTGCACCATCACTCACTCCAAACATTGCACCAATTTTTGTGAATGGAGTAGTGGCAACCAATACCTCTAATTCATCTTTAGATGGATCGAATCTCTTCTGGTCTTGATGAGAACAATCGGTAGAACAATACTTCTTCAATTTGTTCTTCACACTGCCACAAATCGGACAAGTATCATACTCAATCTGTTTTACTTTAATTGCATCAGCGTATTCTTCGTTAAATCTCGCACAATCAGTCGGTAGGTCTCGAAACCCATTGTGTAATTCTCTATGACACCGACAACAAAGTAAAGTACACTTACGAGCCTCAGTTACAATTTTTCCCCAACTTGCTCCATTTTTCATGTAAATACAAAGCTGCTCATCCTTTTCTGAAGGATTGATGTGGTGATAATCGAACGCTGCTATACAATCATTGTATCCGCATATTGTACACTTACCACCAAACGCAAGAGCCAACAATACTCTTGCTTTCTTACGCCAAACTTTCTTAAAATCAGACATACTATCTCCTATGGCACAGTCAGCCATACTAATATAGTAAGTTCGATTCAAAATGGGGCCGCCGGGATTCGAACACCGGAATTCTTCCTAGTAATGGATGTACACCTAACCTACATTCTGCTTTGGGGCAGACTAGAATCGATCAAGTGGTTTTTAAGCGTGATGCCATTTCACTACGTCCCCTAACTTACTTCTTCTTATTGATGCCTTCAAGCATCTTCTTCGCTGACTCCTTAAGTCTCGGGTCGCCCCGATCTCCTAGCCAAGTCCAAGTATTCTCCTCTGGTTCCCAACCCATCAGAATCAACTCCCAAAACACCCGATCCGGCAACCGCACGTCTTTCCCAAACGTGACACTAAACTGCGGCATCGGGCCACTACTCGGATTGCAAGGAGCGTTTTCGCATGAATAGCGAACCAACTCCAACATCTTGTCATAGTCTGATTCGGATGGAATACAATCTTTGTAACTCATAGGAGGCTTTCGAAAAACAAAGGAATAATCCCCGTTTCAACTATAGCGGCAGCAACAAATAGGAAGATCGCCAACCACGCTGGATGGTATCGTTCTTCAAATGGCTTATTCTTCATAGGAAGAACATCCAAAACAGGCTCGCTATACCAACACCAATCAAAGCTCCAATGCCAAGAACGATCAGGGCGAGTCCCTTGAGTTCATCGAAAACCATCTTGCCAATGTCAAACATATCAACTCCTTTTGTCCAAGAGCCGCCACACAGAATCGAACTGTGGCTAATTGTTTACGAAACAATTGTACTGCCATTATACGATGGCGGCAAGATCAATAGAGCCGAGGGAGGGAGTCGAACCCACAACCCCCTGTTTACAAAACAGGTGCTCTGCCATTGAGCTACCCCGGCAATTCTAGCTCTCCTGCATGTAGTAACTTGTGACAATTGCTACAAACAAGAACGCACTTCTCTAACTCGATCAACAGTCTACTCCATGCCCAACCAAACTTCCCACTAAACTCAGGGTCTTTCAACAAGCCACCATCAATATGATGAAACTCAAGTGCGGGCACTCTGTTATAATTACAATTAACGCATCGCCCACCATACATGGCAATTGCTTTTTCTTTGGTTTCCTTATACTTTCTTAAAACCTCTTTACCGTGACAAGATTTGCACTGACTTTTGCTTTTGCCGTAAAAGTTTTTTGGATCTAACTCTCCACATGTACAAAGATGTTTTTGTTTGAAATTATAGAGATTGAAACTTGATTTCAAGCCAATCTTTGCCATGTGTCGTCGAAGACTGGTCTGTGGCACATCTAAGGCATCTGCAATTTCCCGAGTGCTTTTACCTTCTGAGATTAGTTGTGATATTGCTTCAGAATTCATAGACCCATTGTAACAACGAGTCTATGAATTCTCAAGTTTGCGTCACAAACTTACAGATTCAAACTTCAACTCCTGATAACCCTTTTGCAAGAGCCAAACAGTGAAGGGAATCGTGTAATACTTCTTCTTACTCAGACCACTGCCATGCTTGTTATGCCACTTCTTCTGAACGAAAGTTTCCTCTCGCCATTGCTTGACCAAAGAATCAGCCGAAGCTTCATCCTCAACCAAAAAAGCCGCATAAGGCTCCGAATAGTCGTAATCGTAAGAATCAGTCAAAACTAACGCTTTCATGAGTACCTCCTTTGAAAGTTACAAAGGCTTCGCCAGAAGGCAACTCGTGAATCATGGGAGATCATCATCATGGATCACAATCCATCGATAATGCATTCTCAGGTGATCGCTACCAAACAAGTCGTAATACATGAACTTGTACAGATTAGCGAACCATTTTGTATCAAATTGAGCAACCGATGCCGGATGCCCATACGGTGTACCTGATTCGTCTACACCGTGACATTGTATGATGTGCCACATATCTAGTCTTCCTTGACTAAGTTCCACTCCCAACCATATCCCTTGGCGTGGCGAATAAACTTCAACTTCTTGCCTTTGAACTCAAAAACCAACTCACATTCAACACTAGCATCGAAGTCAGTGCTATGACTCAGCAATCTTAGATCGCCAGTCTGGAAGAGTTTAGACAACTGTCTCGCCCCTGTCATCCCCTCTTTCGTGTACTCCGTCTCTTCTGGAGTAATCTTCTTGATACCCACCGCTTGTTGCAAAACTTGGAACGGAATTGTGATTACTTCGTCATAAATCCCATCCTCGACATGAAGAATATCCATGTTATACATCAACATTTTCGGATACGAACGATTCCCTTGGGGATGTTTTTCATCACCAATGAGCATTCCGTACACGCCGCTCATATGCGGTTTAGGATATTCTTCACCAGTCCAACACTCCGACCAATCTTCTTCAAACTCAAGAAGACCAGAAATCATCACAAGCACATTGTCTTCTTTCAGAACCACTGTCCCGTCAAAATCAGGATTCACAAAGAGCGGACACCCTTTGTAAGTCAACTTGTATTTGCCAGTGTAGAAGTAATCTGTTAAGTTGGAATTTTGTTCCAAACCTTTATACACACTGCACTCATCACCAACGTCATCGAAGGCTTGGTTCATGTCTTTCTTTTTGGAAAGATCATAAACCTTATCGAGCGTCTTGGACTTCTTTTGAAACTTCTTTTTCAGTGCAGATATTCTCATCGTCAATCCTTTGACTAAGTTAAAGCTCCCCCACTACGATTCGAACGTAGAATAAGACGTTAACAGCGTCCCGTGATACCATTTCACCACAGGGGAATAATTCAATCCGCAGGCCAAGGCCCACAACCAGACTCAATCCATGCAGTCCGATTTTCCGATTCTTCTTGAGTTGAATCTCGTACTTCAATCTCTGATTCGAGAATCTCCCAACACTCCATTAAGGAACAAAAGTCTGCATCAAGATAAAGAAGATCCTTGAGTTTCTCAACGATACTAGGAACGGCTTCTTCATCTGCACACAATCGTAAAACAACTGTCTTCATGATGCAATCCTTGCTGAAAGTAGTTCCACGCTCAGAATTTATCTTAACGCAGCATGATCTACAAGATTCCCATCTTTACCAAAGTAAAAAACTGTGGTACAGCCATTGTCTCCCATTCCGTGAGAAACAATGATACTATCACTCGACGAGATTGAGTAACCATAACTCGGCATATCGTCGATATGAGGGTCGATTTCTTTTCGACCAATCTTTTGGAGCAATCCAATAATTGTGTCTCTGTCAGTCATTTGTCACTCCATTGAATAGTTGCTGACCTAGGAATCGAACCTAGACTAACGGCTTCAGAGACCGCTGTGCTACCACTACACCATTCAGCAGTCGCAGATAGAGGAATCGAACCTCTGCTTTCGCCATGTCAAAGCGATGTCCTACCATTAGACGAATCGGCGTTTTTTACAAGAGCATCCTTAATTGGCACGTCATCAATGTGAGTTACATTGATCGTGTATTTACCTTCAATCATTCCAGTATCACCAAACAACTTAACCTGCGATGAGCCAGCCAAGAAAAGAGCTTCTTTAATGGCTTCTTCCAAATTCGTCATGTTGAGATTCAAATCTCGAACCTTACGAATTTCTTTGTCACTCATCACATGAATCCGTTCAAGCGTAAGCTTCATTTTAACGTCCTTGATGATTGGTAATAAAAGTGCTCCTGCTAGGAATTGAACCTAGACTGCTGATCAGGCCGTGCTGCCTTTTGCGAGGCTCTTACACTACAGAAGCATAGTTGGATCAAGTGGAATCGAACCACTATTCCCGCCGTATCAGAGCGGTGACTTACCACTAGTCGATGATCCAAAATTTGTACAGTGGCCCCTGTGGGAGTCGAACCCACAACCTGCCGATTAAGAGTCGGATGCTCTCGCCAGTTGAGCTAAGGGGCCATAAGTGTGTCGGGTGAGACTCGAACTCACGTCTTCCAAGTTAAGAGCTTGGCATAATTGCCGCTATACGACCGACACAGAATAGCAATGAGTGGAATCGAACCACTGTCAGCGGCTTATGAAACCGTCGCACTACCATTGTGCTACATTGCCAAAAATCGGTGATCTTGGAATCGAACCAAGACTTTCGCTTTATCAGAGCGACGTGCAGACACCACTACACAAATCACCGCAACTTACTTTTTTTCTTCTTCTTTGATGTAAAAAACATCCCAACCTGCTATCTCCTCACTACGGGAATGCATTACAGTATTAACGGCAATGATTCTCTCTTTGCCAATTTTCGTTAGAAAATGCAACAAATTCTCTTCACCGTAGTGGGTGAAAAACACACGAGAAACCATGTTAAACTCCTACTAAAAAGCTCCAGCGGTAGGAATCGAACCTACGTAGGGGTTTCCCCCACAAACGGTTAACAGCCGTCCAACGCTTCCAACAGCGAACCCACTGGAATATATCACTCTTCTTGAAAGGAACCAACCGTCGAACCGGGATAGGTCGCTTCCAACACACGGTAAATTCTCTTCACCGTTTCCGACTCATCGCACGTCTCATGCTGATAAACCGACAAGGCATACGCCATTATCTTTGCCATATCACGATCAACAGGAATCGTGCGAACTTCTGGTAGACTTTCCAAATCCATGATTGTTTTTCCTTAACTCAACTTGAACTCACCAACTAATGGGCCTTCTTTACTAACAGGTGTCTTCCCAAGTGCCGAGAAGGCATGCTTACAGTTTACACATTCGGCACTACCACGGAACGTTCTACCCGAACCGGGAACACCGTTGTAAGCTTCGTCCTTCTGACATTGTGGACACCGATATACCCACAATCTTCGTTCTTCTTGACAACTGTTTTCGAGCCATACTTTGAATGTTTGCATAGTATGGTATCTACAACATTTGTACTCACTTTTCGATGATGACGATGAGATTCGAACTCATACTGCAACCAGTCCCGGTTGCCTTGTGTACCGCAAGTGGCTTTGCCTTTTGCCTACGTCATCTAAATAGTGCCCTCGGAGGGATTCGAACCCTCAACTCATCGGTTAAAAGCCGAGTGTGATCACCGTTTCACCACTAAGGCAGAGTGGGGCCGAGAGGAATCGAACCTCTAACAATCCGGTTAAAAGCCGGGTGCTCTGCCTGATTGAGCTACGACCCCATGTTTAGGTTTCGTAGCTACGTTTATAACGATACGACATAATGACTTCCTTTCAAGAAGTTAAGGGTTAAAGAGTCGGCAGGAGGAGTCGAACCTCTTAACGGCGGATTTGCAGTCCGCTGGGGCACCTTACCGCCTTTCGTTTCCACCGACATTACAAACAATCACCAGTGAAGGAATCGAACCTTCGCCGCCTCGATGTGAACGAAGCATTCTTCCATTAAAATAACCGGCGTGATAAGAAAAACTCAACTTTCCCATCAGGTCTTAGCCTATTCTGACAATCCTTATAGAAAAAGTCAACTTCGTCTTCAGTGAATTGTGTCAGAAACCATAAGCTGACACCACAAATTACGTCGAACTCGCCTTCCACCTCTAAAGGTTTCATCGGCTCAACTGGTTGGTATTGCACCATATCCTCTATGCCCAACTTCGTTCTACAAACTTTGTAGAAGTCGTCTGGCCTGTCGAGGCAGGTGACATCGTGTCCATGTTTCTTCAGGAAGGAAGCAAGTAGCCCACAACCCGTTCCGATCTCTAAGACACGTTTGAACCCCGAAAGGTTCAGTTCTTTGAAGAAGAAGTAGTTACGGTTATAGTCGTCCAGAGGAGCGACTAACCATTTCCTTCTATCTTCAGGAACAAGATTTGGATCGAATGAGTTGATGATGTCGATGTATGTTTCCATACACTTATCTATCAGACTTTTCTTCAATCCACTTCTTGCCATTCCACCGCTCAGTCCAAGTCCTAGTCGGAGGAATTACTATGTAAGCTTCGGCATCAGACCTTAGAACATAACGACGATTGTCGTTCTTTCGAGTATCGCCAATTTTAGGAGGAGGTGGCGGATCAACGCAACCCATTAACAATACCAGAAGAAATAGGATTCTCATGTTATCTTTCTAATTCAAGGGTGAACGACCGGTTTCGATCCGGCACCTTCTGCTTCACAAACAGACATGCAGAGCCACTACACTACGCTCACCATAACTAAAAGTGTACAAGTAGGGACTTGAACCCTAACTTCGGGGGCAGGACTCATGTTCACAATTACGCTTGAGGCGATCTTGCTTGACTGAGTTAGTCTCCCTACGTGCTCCTTAACACTACTTGCACTCAAGGGGAACTGACCGGTTTCGATCCGGCACTTTCGCAGTCACAGTGCGACGTGCAGAGCCACTACACTACAGTTCCCATAACTATCATTCCCACGTACTTATCCACTGTCGCAAAAGACCTAGATCAGTTCCCGATCCGCCTACAACATCTAAGTCTTCACCTAGATCATCTTCTTCTTCGAGATCGGCACCTCGGGTTGCTCCCTTATTGCTGACCTGCTGCCAGACACCATCTCTATTGTAAAGCCACTCGTGGCCTTCCTTGACAATACCAGTCGTGTCAACGACATCGAACATAGGAATTCCGTAATCGGACATCCGAGCCGATGCAATGATCAAGCCTTCTGGCAGATTGAGAGCCTTCGCAAGAACCTCTCGGGAAATCGACAGTGTTACAATTTTCATGATAACCTTCCTTGGTTGAGAAGCGTGCTGGTATGGAATCGAACCATTCTTGCGGTTTCGTAGACCGCCGTGCTATCCATCACACCCACCTGCACATGGCCTTGACAGCAGTTCGTACCTGCATCCGTACCGGATCAAATCACCGGCCGCTCTTCATTTGAGCTATGTCAAGATATTTCAAAAATGCGGCGGTGTGGCTTCGCAACCACACATCTTCCGGTTCAAGTGCCGTCGCTCTACTTCTTAAGCTACGCCGCAGCACGGACGGAAGGGATCGAACCCTCTCATCAGGATTTGGAGTCCTGAGTCCTCTCCAGTGAGGATCGCCCGTATGTATCAAATCAACTCGAAGACAAGCTCATCATCTTTTTCCATGTCTTCTTTCAAGATGGTGTAAATCTCGTCTTTATCCAACCCAACCTCATCTCCGTGCGACACCTCTCTGGTGTATTCGATATCGTCTCCGTCATCAACCGTCATGAAAACCCGAAGGTTTGGATTCACGCCCGATTCAAGAGCATTGTCGATCAATTCTTTCAATTCTCGAAGTCTCATTTTGATTCCTTTCAAAACCCTTCTGTCTTCCAATTCACCAACTCTTGGGTACGAGCACCAAAGTACAACCGACGACTAGCCCAAAGATTCAAATTGGTAATCATCAGACCGGAGATATAGAGAGCAACCTCTCTTGGATCTCTTCCATCATCGCTATCCCAGCCAACCCGAAAGTTCCAAGGAGTATCTCGAACATTCGTTTCGGTGATAAAAATTCCCTCGTCTAACCATTCTGATCGAGGGCGACCTTCATGACCTGTCTGAATTAACAAAAAGCTTCTGTCTTCCAGCCCTTCTACTCTGAGAGTGATGATCAGAGAAGCTCTGGTGTTCGCATAGTAAAACCTCACATGAGGCAAACACTGCAACCTCAAAGCTTCAACGAACTTGTCTTCAAATAGCTCAACTTGTTCTTTGTTCCAAGCCATTCAATCACCCTTAACTTCGCAGATGAACTTGGTGCTGTTCCTGACACTGTACTTTTTACCGACTTCAGGCTTAAAGTCAAGCAAACTATACACCGTCATCTTGTAATTATGTACAAGGACGTGAGCAGCATAGACTTGTTTGCTTCTCTGATGTTTTGAAAGTGCATCTGGTGGATAGTCGATATGAACCATAGTCGGTTCTTCAACAACTTCCCCTGTGAATACACTGTATTTTGGATCAAACCGGTTGATTGGATCTGAGACTCGCCTTGAAAAAGGTCTTGGTCTTGGCTCATCACATCCAACCACCATACAGACCAGAACTAACAAAATCATTCTCATGATTCTCTCCTAGTGGACACGTCGGGAATCGAACCCGTCTTCCTTGGTGCGAGCAAGGCGTGCAACCCATTACACTTACGGCCCATTTTTGCACCCGTCTCGGATTCGCCTAATGAGTTCTTGTGAGATCATGAGGCCAGACTTCGAACCTGTTTACGCCGCTCCGATCCGAGGAGTTTTTTCAGCGGTCATAGGTGCAAATTTTGGATTACCAGTCATACATGTAGACTGGCTCATACTTTCCGACACGCTCCGACTCACAAGTAGAGTCTAAAGCATCCAACATTTGGTCAAGAGTGATTATCCTTCCTAGACCAAAGATTCGTAGCTTGAAAGATTCATATGCTTCGAGGAAGGTGTATGACTTCTTTGTGTAACCAAGTGCTCGCAGCATTTTCTCCGCTTGCACTTCCTTCCTGCGTCTTTGGTTTACAGTCATTGCAACCTTCTCCGTGACAGCAGTAGCAATCCGTAGGATTCTCTACCACTGTTGTGAATTTGTCTAACAGTCCACCGAGTGCTCTGGCAAGACTTCTTTGTGAACGTTCCAGATTGCCGATGTACTCGAACAACTCGTTGCGTTCATCGTCACTCAACTTCTTGGTTAATTGCAAGAGTTTGAGAGTCCCAAATGACTTTGCCAACTTGATGATGCGAGCCATCACAGCACTCCTTCGTTGTCAACAAGTGAACCCCATTGAGGTATCTTGTTGAACTTTTGTTCTGACGTAAGTTGCAACTTTGCCCGAGCCTTATCGGAAAGTGGTTGTTTTGGCTTACGGCTACTTGAGTGGATACGGCGGGATTCGAACCCGTCTTTCGCCTTGCAAGGGCAATGTGCTCCCATTACACTACCGACCCATTTCTAACAGTGGAATCGAGGGGGATCGAACCCCTAACCCTCGGCTTGCAAAGCCGATGCTCTCCCAATTGAGCTACGACCCCGTTAAGTGCGTCATGAGAGAATTGCACTCTCACCAACTGCTTGGAAGGCAGTCATGCTAAACTGTTAAACACCAATGACGCATATTCTTACACATTGATGGTGTAGATTGGATTTGTCACAATCTCGCCACCATGTTCTTCGACCAAACATTTAACCAGCAACTCATAGTTTTCACCATAGTTGCATTCCTTGACGATATCGTCAAGTTCGTATTCATCCAACGGCACGTCCAGATAAACGGCGTTTTCTGGCTCGACAGTTCCGCTCCACATAGACAGTGGTTGAATGCAAACAATCATTGTAACACCGCCAAAAAATCTGTGTTTTGATAAAACGTCAATAAACAACAGCTAGGCTCACCTATAAATCTATAAGTGAAATTACCTTCGATAGAGCCTCCGGCTCCCGGTACATTTCGAACCCACAAACTCTCTCTTGGCAACATACGTGGCGGACTGATTCTATACGCAGGGAGCTTTCTCCTATAAGTGTCGTAGAATAAACCTCTCATATATCGAGTGATCACCCTCTCGATCCTAAGTAGGTCTATGTCGTACATGCCGCAAAAACCAAATCTAAGCGGCACAACTCGAAAGTTCAATCTACGCAATGCATCTACTACACTACCGCCAAGTACACCACCTTCCGCTCTAGTCAACACATCATCTGCTTCAAAGAAGATATTATTGGCTCTTAGAGCAATCATATTCCTAGCGTAGTTATCATCAGATCCGCTGCCGCAATTACAGTAATCGCAGGATCTAACCGATTTCCAACCACGAGTTTTTACGTCTTTGGCAAAGAACCCTTTAGCCGGAACATGATCGTCAGTGGTTGCGAGACTATCGCAATAAACGCATTCATCCATAGTCGGGGTGACACGATTTGAACGTGCAAGTCTCCTGCTCCCAAAGCAGGCGGAATACCAGATTATCCTACACCCCGTTTCGTTCCTCGTAATGCCATATCCGATGACAGTTAGAGCATAGAGGAATACACTTCGCAATCTCTTGTAGGATCTTTTCTTTACTATAGCCGTGAAACACAGCCGTAGCAACGTCAAAATCCTTATCTCCATTGTGATGAAAATCCATCACTCGATGATCCGGATTGCCGCAATGCTCGCATTTGAGACCTTGCTTTAACTCCTTGATCCAATCTTTCAGACCACCAATCCGATCAGTCTTCATCTGGACATAGCAAGTATTGCATTTCCAGCGACGATAAATCTTATCAGATCCAGTGAACGGAAATTCACCGATGGGCTTCTCTGTATCACAATATTTGCAAACCCTCGATTTGGCATCGATGTCGTGAAGCACAAATCGAAAAGTTTTTAATCCATGAATTTTCAGATACTTTCGTATAGTCGATTCTGACTTGCCGGTCGCACCTGCGATTTGAGGGACGGTGAGCTTTTCAGCTATAAGCGATTGGAGTTGATTCTTGTTCATTCCATAAAGGAGTATGAACAGTTTCGAAACCAGTCACTTTTTCCCAAAAAAGTTGATTGAACGATCTGTGCTCACTACACCAACCTTACCGCTCAACCAGTGGATGAACTCGGAATCGAACCGAGACATGCGATTTAGCACCAAGCGTTACTTGCACAGAAGCCTTGCGGTCAACTATGGGAATCGCCATTTCACCCATTATCTTTCTACAAACTCATAATTTCTCAAAACCCACGCTCGTTCTTTCGGAGTGAATGGCTCCAAAAAAGCATTGAGTTCTGGCCCTGTCATCTTAATCACCGGCTTAGGGCCGGGAAGATCCTGATCAAGTTCAAATGCTTGTTGTTCAGGACTCTTTTGATTGTCTTCGTTCACAGGACACCTCTTATACAGTCAAGGAGACAGGATTTGAACCTGCACGGCAATAATGCACGACGCTCCAAGTGTCGCCCGGTTCCAAGTTACGGTCTACACCCTGATTACTCGGGCCAAATTCTAGCCTACTGGCATATCGCTCAGTCCCGGTACAAAAACTTCCAAACTTAAGAGCAAAGGCTCCTTATCTTTGAACACCTCTTTAACGCTCGTCAGCAGACATTCTGTACGAATGGCTCTGATACCGAGTTCAAAGGCTACATGACATTCCTGTGCGGAATCATCAAACAACACTACGTCGCTGGGATCGCACTGGTAGTCATCCAGAATCTCAACAAAGGTCTCTTTCTTATGATCACCGGCTGGTTGAACATACATGTGGTCGAATGTGTATTGCAACAGTTCGCACAAGTGCCAGTTCAATTCTTTGGCATCTTCAAGAGTGATCAGACCTTTCGAAATACACTTCTGTCTCGTTGCCAAGACAACAGGGATTCCGAGTTGCTTAAGGATCGCAATCGCCTCAAGCACGTTAGGCTTAAGGATCATGTGACGTTGTTCCAGAATGTAGTAGTAAGGACTTTCGGGTTCCTTGCTGTTGACATTCAGGACGCCGTCCCGATCCAAGATGACAAGTTTTGGCTTACCATCTTTGTATTTTGCTTCGAAGGCAGCACGAGGGCAACCTTCTTTATGCACTGGCTTTTCACCAGCGTTTTCTTCCCGCCACCATCCTCTTGCTGGGATGTAACCGATTCCTTCGCAGAATCGGCAACTCACCCGGCCAGTAGGGCATCCATCTTGGTCGCCAACATCTTCCCATTCAGGGTAAGATCGGAGCATGGAAACCAAACTTTGTACTTCTTCGTTCACAGGACACCCTTTTTAGAGGAGTGGAATCGAGGGGAGTCGAACCCCTGACCTTCTCGCTGCCAGCGAGACGCTCTCCCAATTGAGCTACGACCCCATTAAAAACCTTCTTTGACCCAATCGACGTTAGCGTTCCCGCTGACGTGATCATACCACTTCTCAAGATATGCTTTTAGATATCTTGAAACTAATTGCCCTGTCTCTTTTGGGCATTCTTTAATTGCCACGTTAATGTTTAGTGGCCCAACTGTATCCCAACGAATACGGATATTCGTTGCCACTTCTTTGATCTTGAGAAGATCAGGCATTGGTGTCCCGAACAGAATTTCAAATCGTTTCGGAACTAAATTGTCACAGATCGTATATGAAAAATTGACTAATCTTCCGACGCACTTATCACCATCAACAAATGGCTTTGGTGCTCTATATGGAGCATTACTCGGATCTTCTTTTCTGCTCCATAGTTGAACGCCGTCAACATAATATGGCACCCCTAGAAACTGCCATTTGATTTCTCTGACGACGGCCAATCTATATTCTTGTTCTGTCATTGAGTTACCCGACCAAGATTCGAACTTGGACTAGAGGAATCAAAATCCTCTGTGCTGCCGTTACACCATCGGGTAAGGCGATACAGTCGGATCGTATAGCAAACTGATAAGGTTTGCAACTCAAATTTCTAATTGCCCAGCTAGGGTACGATCCTAGGCCAAGAGATTCAAAGTCTCCTATGCTCCCATTACACCACTAGGCAAAAATAGTCAAGGTGACAGGAATCGAACCTGCACGGCAATAAATTGCTCGACGCCCCGAACGTCGCCCGGTTCCAAGTTACGGTCTACACCCTGATTTTTGGGTGATTGTCGCTATACAGCAAGCCCGCTAAGCTGCTGCATGTTGCCAATCACCCAAGTGACCCCGTGGAGAATCGAACTCCAATCACCAGATTGAAAGTCTAGTATCCTAGCCTTTAGACGACGGGGCCATAATCCAAGGTCGCCTCAGAATTGTTGAAGCTCATCGGCGACCTTGGCTTGGTTATTTCTACTATAAGTTGAAAAAGATCATGAGTTTGGATAACCGCAGTTATCCCCGGCTCTCGGCCTACGCCTACACCGGATGAGTGCAAAGTTTGCACTCTAAGTGACCCATGCGAGAATCGAACTCGCCTTTCCACGCTGAGAACGTGGCGTCCTGAACCGATAGACGAATGGGCCGTCTTTTGTTTTGTGTCTCGGAAGACACGTTGTTTTGTTTTTGGTTCGCTGAGAAAAAAGAAAAAGGCCGGATCAGGTTTCCACCTGATCCGGCCTTGAGTATTCTCAAAAGCACGTTAGCTCAGGTGGAGTCTGTCTCCCCTGAGCTTTTTTCTTGGCGTCAGAGCGAGACTGCGATATTGCCTTGTTCTGGCTTATCGTTATGCCACATATTTGCGGCGGCGATAATTGCACAGGCAGGGCGTCCGGGTTTTGTTTCAACCCGTTGCTGCTTCTCTGTGGTGACGCCTTGCACGAACATTGCTAAATCAGTCCTCGGCCTAAGCCAAAAATGTTGGGGGAAAACGTAACGACTCGGAACCCCAAATCCCCCCGGATCAGCGTTCCGAGACCCCCCAAAAAGGGGTCTAAAGTCAAAAATGGTGGAGGGGGGATTCGAACCACCCGACCTTCAGGTTATGAGCCTGACGAGCTACCTCTGCTCTACTCCACGTTATATCACATTTCAGAGTGTGCTTCATTCGGCCAGAGCCGAAATCCGAGAGGCATGAAATGTTGGCTTCTCTAATATAGGACACCTGCAAACTTTTTTGGTTCGGCTTTTTCTGAAATTTCAGAAAAAAGCTGTTTGCTGTGTCGGGTGTGAGTTTTATCGGCTCACGTCTTTCTTGTCAACACCACTTTCTGAGATTTTCTAGAAAGTGCGGCACGAGTTCGTTTTCAGTCCCTCGTGCCGCCCCTAAGACGGGAGAGCGAATACTACGAAGTCTATGAAAGAATGTCAACGCTTTCGGATCGAAAATCTCAAATCGTTTCTATATGGGAGTATATACACAGTGTAATCCATAGAGGTAAACATGGCAGTCATTAGTAAAACTCAAGGTATCTCTCTTCTCACTCTTCAAGAACTCGCTTCCAACACAGTCGTTCTTAGCACTGCACAGGATGTGAGTGAAAAACTTGGTGCCACGATCTTCATTCACTTCGCTGTGATTGATGCATCTGGCCCTCTTAGTGATGGTGTCGAGTTTCGAATTGAAGCTTCTGCAAAGTCGTCTGGCAATGACCAGTGGTATCCGTTGCAAACGTTCAAGACGTACACTGCTGCTCCAGAGGCCGAAGCTGTATCAGGAACAGTAACCTCCAGCACATCTATCGTTCCTGTTGCTTCAACGACAAACTTCAGTGCTGGGGATATTGTGTTTTTCAAGAACACAACAATTGGTAATTCAGAATGGGGACGCATCAAGACAGTAACCGCAAATGCAAGTATCACTTTGATTGACGGTCTGACCAATGCACAGACTGGTTCAACCATCTATGACCTTTCTGAAATGTATACATCACAGATTGATCTCACTTCCATTGGCCGTATTCGACTTGTTGCAGACGGAAGCCGTACAGGCAAGGCTGTCGCTTTGGAAGCATGGATGATCACTGGAGATTCAATTAGCTAATGACACTTGTACGTAATCAATCTGCTGCCTTCAAGAAACCGCTTCCCGGTACACCTCTGAACCCAACTGCTCCTTTATCAAAGGGGTTGCTTGGTGCTTGGTTATTGAATGAAGGTTCTGGTACTCGCCTCAATGATTCGACTGGCATCAGTGTTGGTGCGTTGAATGCTGGTGGTGCGAATATCCCCATTTGGGATAAGACTCCATTCGGTGACTCGATTCGTATTACAGATCGTAGTCAGTATGTCTTTCTTGGTAATGCGGCTCGTATCTTTAGAACGCCGATCAATGAAGATGTTACTGAGTTCAGTATCGTCCACTGTTTCGCTCGTCTTGAAACATCTAATGAAGCGGCTTGGGCGTTTGGTACAAGAGTTACACAACAAAATCTTGCTAGTTCTTTAGCCGGGAATATTCCTGACGCAGATGGCAACATTCGTTGGCAAGTTGGTGGAACGGATTTGGATTCTCATGTCCAGATCGCCACGCAGCTAGATCCACAATTTGATGTGTGGACGTTCACAAACAGTCGTGCTCGTGGTTTAGAAATTTGGCAGAATGGTTTGTTGCGGTCGTTCGGAAAGAACAAGAACCCGGCATGGCGTTCGGCCAATGTACCTTTGGTGCTTGGTGATCCGTTTATCGAGTCTGGCAGTGATGCTGTGGGAGCACAGTTAGGTCATCACTATTTCTTCTTCGTGTATGATCGTGCGTTGTCTTCGGAAGAGATTCGGAAAATCAGCCATGATCCGTTCTCAATGTATCGCACAGCGTTCATCCTGTACGAGCCATCAGGCGGTGGCAATATCATTGCAACTGGTGGTGTTGCTGCTACAGGTTCGGCAGTCCTTCAGGACTTCGTGACGGGTCATGGTGGCATCCGAGGTGGCGGCGTTGGTAAGCCGTCTTCTATCAGCAAGTCGATTGCATTTTCAGGAGGCATTACTGGTAGCGGACACGGTATTGATCTCAAGGCTCAAATTGGTGTTGCCTCTGGCGGTGCTCGGGTTAGCGGATACAGTGTCGTTGCGTTGTCGGGAGAGGTTAGTGGCGGTGCAACTCTGTCTGGCTCGGCTGGCGTTGTGTTCTTTGATGAGTCTGTAGAGAACAGCGGTGGAGGTGCTTGTAGCGGCACGGCTATCAATACAATTGTTGCATCACAAGTTGGTACTGGTGGAGCAATTGGGAATGGGTCGGGCCTTCTGTCTTCCATCTACATTACTCAGGGTGGTGCTGTTCTTGCTGGTGAAGCCGATAAACATCCGGGCACAACGAGTGTTGTTGGTACTGGTGGTGCCGTGATTGGCGGCTTGTGGAAGATGACCGGTGTTCAGAACTTTACACCGTCGTCGTTTGCAGCGGTGGTTGGTGGCCGAGCGATCAATATTCGTCGTGGATCTATTCAGAATGTCCACGTTGGGTACGCTTTGGCGATGATTAACACCAACAAGATTCAGACGACTCTTGAAGCGAAGAACGCCAAGGTTAAGATTATGGAGCCATCTCGTGTTGACGCCACCATTGAAGAACAGGTGGAACGTTATGAGTCGGCTGCTGTCTGGTGTGAGTCAGGAGATTGCGTCGATAATGTCTTGCCGAAAGCGACGATCAATCAGCAGGGGGTTTATCTTCCACCAAAGAATGGAGCACCAACGGAGCGGAATCGAGGATTGGCGACGATGACTGCAATTTAAGCAGGGTGTTTAGAATCTCAAGAGCTTCTTTGCCACTATAGACTCTTGATCCATGCAGTGGGTTGCCTTGGATCTTAAGGCAAATTGGAAAATGTTCAGCTTCCCATTTTTGTTGAGCGAGCCAATATCCATCCCAATAAGCTTTTCGGCAGTCGTCGCACCGGAAGCCATCTGGTTGGTATCCGAATTCACCGGGCAGTAGATTCGTGGAAATACTGTATTGAACTTCCTTCCCACAATCGCATTTCCAAGTAACCATTACTCAACTCCGAACATAAATGCAATAAGCATGAGTACCAGAATTGAGAACAACAACTCACGCCAAATGGAGAATGCCATTTTGATGGTTTCTCCGATAGTGCAACCATTCACTAAAGATGCACCGATGAAGCCTCCAAAAGCAGTGAGTAATACAGTGACCATTTAGAAACCTTCCTCTTTCCAGTTCACTTCAATAGGCTCAATTACAAGGTCGTCGATACCATCGACTACTTGCCATTCAGGACGGCCAAAGCATCGATTCTTAGCATGATTGACCGACAATAAATCAAATTCTCCTTCATCGACCAGATCACGGCAAGCAATTGTGAATGGGTAGTTGTAGCAAGTGCTACCAAACACAACTTTGACAATGGTAGCATTGCAATCAATGACAATGCCTTCGACTCGCACCGAATCGCTGGTTTGCGAGCCGTAGTCAGCTTCGGCTCGGATCTGCCTCAATCGTTCTAATCTTGTAAGAGCACGAGAGACATACTGGCCGATAAAGAAACTCATATTGAGTCCTCAAAGAACAACGGGCGAAAACGTTCAGTTTGAACCCTAGATCGTTTTCGCCCGTTGTCTGCCGTGGCCTGATACCCTTAGCCCTTATCGCCCGCTTCTCGCATGAACTGGAGGCTTTGTCCAGATTCAAGGATGAAGTCGTCGCTGACTTCTTTACCGCTGACGAATGCTACTGCATCACCAGCGATGTTAAATTGTTCTTTGAGACGCTTGCGAACATAACCCACGTCTTTGCCGACGAGATTATCGATGTACTTCTGGTTCGCTCCGCTGATCACACGGATTTTGCTGGAGAGGGCCTGAGTCTGTTGAACAGTTTGTTCAGCCTGTGCTGTCCCGGTGCCCCCTCCTAGGGCTGAGAAAACGCTCTTCGGGATTTCCATGCGTTCTTGAATGGACATTATGTCACCTTTCCTTAGTCTTCAATAGTGAATTCGGGTTCCGGGTCGGGTCGGCGGCTCAGAGACACAGAGTCAACGAACACCTGTTCAAAGTTTGCCTTGCCCTGTTCGTATGAATAATACACAGAAAGCATGGCTGCGGCCATATCAAAATTTGTAACGATCAACTGCGGGGCCGACTCACGCTGAGCTTCACAGCCCTGCGAAGACCGCTGTTGAACGACACCCGGATTTTCATCCTTGGGGTTTTGGATGCTTTCAAAAAGAGCAGTCGGTGGCTTTTGAAAGTCCTGACCATTCTTTCTGGCATAAAGAATCACGTTCCCATCAGTGTAATGATTCCCACCAGAAATCAGAGTGACGTTTTCCAATTCTTGGCAGCGATCTGACACAAGTTTCCGGGTGGCGTGATTGTCCACACACAGGAATACAATGTCATTCTCTCGGACAAGTTCCGTAACATTGTCATCGGTGATGTATTCTTTTTTGGCTCGAAACTGCACATTAGGAAGTTTCGGGGCGAGTTCTTCTGCCGCTACTTGAGCTTTGTAACCCAAAGTTTGGGCGTACTGTTGACGTTCACGATTCTTCTCTTCGTAAACGTCCCCATCCACCAGAGTCACTTGCACGTCTTTGTGCTTATGGCTCATGTAGCGAGACAGAGGATCGGCAAGATATCCGCCGATACCGCCAAGGCCAATGATCTTAACTCTCGTGGTCATTTCGACTCCTTATCAGTACCGAAGATGCCGGGCCGGGTAAAGTTCTTCGGGCCAAACAAACCCGAAAACAGCATGTTTGCTTCGTCGAAGATGTCTCCGATCAGCTTTTCGGAGCTTGGTTGACCGCCATTCACCTGAGCGATCCACCTTTGGAGTTCTTCTTCTGACTCAACTTCAGGAGAAGTGAGCGAGAACATACCATCTGGCCTTGCGATCAGACCTGCAAGGATGGTTGCTGGATCGAGCATCATTCTCGTGCCATTCAACACGATAGAGGCCGAGATCGAGAAATCATCAAGATCATTGTGACCGAAGGTAATGTGGACTCCATCCCATCCATCTTCGTCGGCGTCGTCGGTGCCGCTATGGAATGCATTGAAATCGCAGTGGGAATGCAGCGTTCCAACTGGAACAAAGCCTTCCATACCCGGCAACATATCCAAGTTTTGCAACTTGTATCGAACGTGACCATGTGAAGCCCGCTGAGACGGTACAACGACCTTGTACTCGTTCGTTGCTTCGTTGAAGTACAGAACAGTACAGGCTTCGCTATGATATTTCTCGACGATCTTGGCAAAGAAAGCCTTGATCTGAGAAACGATCTTTGCCGGAATCAACGGAAGATTGTGGCAAGCAAACTGCTTCGTGTCCAAATCTTGGAGTACGGAACAGTTCTCAACCGGAACCATTGCTTGAATGGTGCCAGTGTCCTTATGGACAAACAGGCCGTTTGCAGCAAGAACGTAGTAGAAGCCTTCTTTGGGAAGGTCTTCTAGCTTGTCGTTCTCATCAAAAATGTAGATGTCAGTACCGAAGGCGGTTTCGACTTTCATGGCAGTTCCTTACTTCGTGAGAATTTCTGTGAGCTTCTTGAGGTGCTCAGGGATATTGACCTTCGCTGCCGCTTCCTGAATATCCGCAAGACGGCCTTTGAAGCCAGTCTTGAGTTCATCGAAGCAGGAGTCAACGAGATCATTGAACAGGTCGTTCTGGAAAGAGATACTGTCCTGATCCTTGTCGAAGAGTTTCACGATCATCTGACCGTAGCTCTTCTCGGTGGATTCGATCCAAGGTACGTCTTCAATCACGAAGAGAGGGTTGTCGAGGCTGGTGGCTTGCCAGTTGTCGAGAGAGTTGATACGAGGATCATTGCAGAACTTCTTGGCATACTGCCAGAAATTCTGCGACCACTCGTCAGTGTAGGTGGTGTTCCAAAAGTGGTCCATCGTGTAGGCGATTTGCTGAGTGAGATCACCTTTGATGAGTTGAGACGTAATGTACTGCTGACCGTGACAGAGTCGCAGATCGTTGCTGATATTGGAGAGATACGGCATGTACGGCTTCTCTTCCAAATGTTGCAACGGGCGGTTGTTGAACGTCACAAGTGTCTTATTCAGGATGCCATCCTGAAACCTGTGGATGAACACCATGTAAGGCAGCGATAGAGAATAACTGTAAATCGAGTTGGCCGTGCCTTCACTCACCACTTCGGGAATATTCCCGTCAGTGACAACTCGTTTTGCCAGCGATCCCACGAATCGCATGAGACGAATCTGTGGAGCGAATTCCTGCACAACAACTTCAATGTTGCTACGTCGGTAGTAGAGCCGAGTGTTATCCGGCATGAGGATTGGGCCGTCTTCCGACCACTTACACCATTTCTGAGCGACTTTGTGTGCTCGGCGAGCCGCCTTGACGGTCAGTTTGGAAATCTCGGTTTCCAAATAGTCCGAACCCTGTGCGACGACTTCTTCTTTGAACTTCTTGATTGCTTCAAGGCTGAAAGCTTCCAAGAAGGTTTTGAGTGCGTTTTCGTCCACGGAGTTTACTCCCTCAGTTTTGTTACCGAATCCAAACATAATTCACTCGAAAGGTTGCCAGAAATGACCAACGGGTTTGGTGTCTTCTTCCCTAGCGATACAGGAAGATTGTACTCGTTTCTGCAATAAAGTCACAAGCTCAGATAATTCAGAAGTGATCCCTGAGATTGCGGTCTTTAGAGAGTCCTTCACGTCCTTGGGGTAGAACTTATCGAACTTTGTTTTCTTGAAGTATCTCATGACTCTTGAGAATAGCTCTTGTGAGCATTTCTCGATGTGATCCGCCAACAAGTGTCGCAGTTGACTTGCGTCTTCGTCATTTGCGACACAAAAGTCGATCATTTCCTTGACGGTTTTCCCCATTGGCTTGAGTTCAATGTCGTTGAACAGGAATGGGTCTTCACTATTCCGCTCCCAAGCCTCAACCGTCTCGATCTTTGGATGTCGAGATTTCAGCCACCAAAAATCTGCCAAGTCGCTGTTGAAAACACTCGACCAGAAGTAGTTCTGGATTTCTGCACAAACAACCGACACTGGTTTGCCGCTATATGTTGCTCGCAAAAAGGACGTGCCAAGGCAAACATTGTAGTTTGCGTGGAGGTTTGTCATGTACGGGACAAACAATGGATCGTCGATTGTTTCGAGAGGCGACTTTCGCCAAGCGACATACAGTTGAACAAATTCATCAGTTGGTTCAGCCGAGACTCTAGTTTGGGTCTTGAACTGAAAGAAGAACAACACATAAGGGAATCTGAGTGTGTGGAAACTTGTATTCCTGTAATCGTTGACTGTTAGTTCCTTATGCAGAATGGAGTTCTGCAAATTGACGCATCGTTCCCCCGGATCATTTTCGATCACAAAAATTGTACTGTGACCCTTGGAGGAGGCGAAACGACAATTCGCTGGCAGTAGTTGCCTCTGGCGTCTGGATTGCAGTGTCCAAGTTCTGGACAGTTCAAAAATCTCTATCTCCATCTGCTTCTTGAATTGGTCGAGCAGATCAGTGACAGAGTCTTGCATACCAACATTCAATTTCTGTTGGTATTTGTCCAAAGTCTCAATGACGCATCGAGTCACAATATCGTTGAGAACTTGATCGTTCTCAACGATATTGATCGTCTTCGTGAGCACTTCCTGTAAGTCGTCCATGTTTAACTCTCCTTGTGGGAGAGTATATCACTTTGGGGCATAAAGTGCATCAAAACCGCTACACCATGCGGTCACAATCGGCCACACCTTACAACTCCAACCGACACTGTCGAACGGCTTGTCTTCCTTAACGGCTTCCACCATTTCTTCCTTGGTGAGCAGCAGGCTCCGAATGTCTTCAGAAGGCTCAAGGAACTTGTTGCTCGGCGTGCCACGCACAGTGCCGAAGACGATGGTCACAGACTCGTCAGAAAGTCCTGCCGAAGAATAGAGATTGGCAGGAGAGACAGCACCGACTTCGAGAGTCAGGCCGGTTTCCTCGTAGACTTCCCGGACAGCGGCTTGTTCAGCGGTTTCGCCATCGTCGATCAGTCCGGCGGGAAAACCAACTTCGTAGCCACCGAGCGGCACACGGTATTCGACTGTCAGGAGATGGCGAGGAGATTTGCCCGGCTCATCATGAACGGCGGCGATCAGGACGGCTTCCGGCTTTTTGTTTTCACAGGTTTCTCCGGGTTCATCCTGACGTGAGACGAACGTCCAGACAGAAGACTTACCGTGACGTGTCCAAGTACGTTGAAACATTTTCAACCAGCGATCGCCAGCAACCCGAAAGTCTTTCATATCGTTTCTCCTAGGATGTCCTTACGACCTTTGTCGGTGATGTAACCTTTGTAAAATGTTTCCTGCTCAAGTTCGACCGTCTCGACACGCAACCAGCCTTGATCAATAGCATAGTTCCAACCGTCTCTCAGGAACTTATGTCTGGCTGAATGTCCGTCGAAATAACAATACGTAGTTTCAAGATTTTGTCTGTTAAAAAGACGGAAAAATGCCGCCTTGTATTCTTCTGCTTCAGTCATAGCATGGTGATCCGGCGTTTGGTGGAAACAGGGAAAAAGACAAGTTGAGTTATGTCATCTGGAATCTCATCGTCCGGACTCCAGTCAGTTCTTCCATTGATACTGACGGAGTGGTTCATGATCCAGCGAAGTTTTTCAGAGTTCGAGGCAATCTTACCGGCAGTCTCAATGCTGCACATATTCTGTAGGCAAGGGTGTTTGCACAGCCATTCCCACACAGAAAATTGGAGTATCTTAACTGACTTGTGTTCAGTCTTCTCTTCGGTGTTTGCAGCGACAAATGCCAATGCTTCTTCGATAGAGGCGAGTTTCAAACACTTCCCGAAGAGAGGGCCGGGTTTGATTCCTGCGTCTTTGAGTTGTTGGCTTGTCAACATGGCAAACTCCAAAAAAATAACCCCCTTGCGGGGGTTGAAAATCGAGGATGGCAAAGTGGATCAGCAGATGACAATCTTGGTCCCGATCTCAAAATCGTAGGACGAGCCTGCGTAGTCCCCATAAGCGTACTGAGGTTTTCCAGTAATCTCTTCGAGAGTTGGTGTCTCGGCTGAGTAGATGATACTACCACGGTCCGGATCGGCAAAATAAACTTCGGCCTCCGGAGAGTCGAGGGCAATCAGAGCAGCAATGAGTTCTTGGACTGTCATTTGATTCTCAAAGAAAAAGGTTGGACTAGTTATGACCTAGACGTTTCATTCCAGATGTAATCCAGATCGCATTCCAAACCTTATATTATGTCGGACTAGTATTGCCTAGACGTTCAGCTACCAAAGATGTAGTCCAAGCTGCATTCCGACAAGTGCCGAGTGAAGGATTCGAACCTCCGGCCTTCAAGCGAACTTGCGTCCGCCCGATGCTCTGACCGCTGAGCTAACTCGGCAACCTTATTTCCATTCTTGCGACAAGTCTTTGCAGACCACGTCTTGTTCAAAGTACAGGACTTCGACACCATCACAGACACGAGTGTAGAATTCTGAACCAGACAAGCCTAGTTCGCTTGCTCGTTCGATCATCCAATCGATCATATGTTCCATATCTTCCGGCTTCTCGTCACCGAGGAAGTCGGGGTACTTGTCGTAAAACTTGACGAGAACAGGTTCGACTTCGGAAGATCCGCCGTCATAAATGTTCCCAATCGTTCCCTTGCCGCTGTTACGGGACTTGAACAGCCACGCAAATTCGACAAGTTGTTTTGCTTCCGCCTCGTTCACGACATTCACTTCTTCGGTTCGAGGGTTATCCCCATCGTTCTCCCATGAGTTGACACGAATCAGATAACCCTTTTTGTACAGAACCTTATCCATGTGCAGCAGTCCCAAGGAGGTTGTAACGCTTGACCTGTTCCACGAAATCCGATACTTCGAGGTGACGTTCCTGTGGCGTGAGAGGCGTCCAACTGATCTTACTCACGAAACCGTAAACGGTTTTGACAAGTACAACATATCGCTCAACGCCAACCTGCTTCAAATGTCGATGAATTGCGACTACTTCTGCCATCACCACACCGCCTGCTGCATCCCGCAGAATGTAGGCAGATCCTTCGTCAATGTCAATTCCATCAATCGTGATGCTGTCTAGGGCATCCGGACTTTCATCCAGCTTGTCGTAGTGTTCGTGACAAACATTGTAATAGGCCACGTTTTCCTTGGTGATCAAAATCTGATCACCGATGTTGTGAACATCTCCATCACTAAACCGTACTAACAGCTTGGAAACAGCAAAGTCTCCCGGATGAAACTTATCGGGATATGGCGGGGTGCAAATCGTTGTAGCCAGCGGTGCAACATTTGTATCCACGTTTTTCCCCTTTGTATTATGTCGGACTAGTGATGACCTAGACGTTCACATTCTCGATGTAATCCAAGTCGCATTCCGACAAGCGGCGAGTGAAGTGATCGAACCTCCGACCTTCGGCAATTGCTTGCCGAATGCTCTACCATCTGAGCTACCTCGCCAATTTTCACTTCCAAACTATACGAACTCCAGAAAATTTGTCAAACGACTTTTTCAAGCAAGCCTCCGGGGACAGGGAGGGCGGACGGCGGGAGATTCTCCCTGTCCCCGGCACCTACTTAATCAAGAGAAACCTTTTCGATTTCCTTGACCCAAAAGTCCGGCTCATTGCCTTGGCTCAAGAACCGTTCGACCACAGTAAAGACCATGTCCGACCAGCCTCCTACCTGAAGGATATCCGTGTGCTGAGTGACCTGAGAGTTGTCGCCAACCATCAAGTCGATCAACACAAGACGAGCCTTCGGGCATCGCTTCTTGAGTTCAACCCATTCTCGCATCATACCGGTGCTACCAACCTTGTCACGGTTAGTGTCGATCCACGATTCGTTGTCCGAAACGTAGACCACAGCATCGACATGCTCCTGACGGCGATTGAGTTCTGCGAGAACCAACGAGCAGTCCGTTCCTCCTGACGGAAGTGAACGGAGCTTCTGTGCGTTGGTCATGACCGAATCTCTCGGGTTAACCTTGAAATCCGGGTACAGACGGTTGTTGAACGGCATGAGTTCAGCAGACTTGTTTCCACGCAGCATGGCTGCGGAGAACATTGCTGCTGCATCTGCACACTTCACTTCGGTCGTTGCCGTACCACGATCACCAGTGATGGGATACATGGTCATCGATCCCGACACGTCCACACCGACCTTGAGCTTCCCTTGGAAAACCGGGACGTTGCCAACCGCAAGGTCCGCCGCATCCTGAATTGCTTCAGAGATTTCGAACGGCATCGTTGAACCGACATGCTTGTAGGTCATGTAGAGTTCATACGGGAACGCCATCGATTCCTTGACGAGCTTCGGATCTCGCAGGCGTTCTGCGATCATCGTCACCATCGCCGGATCGTTGAAAACATTGTGACGCTGGAACGTCGCAAGGTTCATACGAGTCATTTTCCAATGTGCATTACGAGCGATCTGCTTCCAGTTCGCTTCGCTCAACGTCAGACTGGTCAGGAAACGGAAGTCCACATCCGGCATGTCCTTGGACAAACCTCGCTTGAACAACTCGAATGAACGCACCGGTTCCGGCAACGCTTCGAGTTCGTAATCCTTCCCGATGAAGTATCGGTACAAAGCCGCCTTTTCCGCAGTGTTCGGCTTCGGACGACCCATCTTGATGATGTCCTTGAAGGACGGTTCATCACCGATGCTTGCATTGAAAAGAGCCGACGGAGAACGGTCAGCGAACCAATCACGCAGAGCGTGACGGAACGTCCCCGCACTCAGGTTGTACTTCTTCGACAAACGACCGCTACGAGCGATCTGCAAGACGTTGCGAAGCATCTTGCCGCTCTTGATCAAGCGACGGAAGGTTGCACGAAATGCCCGCTTGTCCAAGTCTGCCAACTTGGCAACGATGTAGCTCGGCGTATCCTTCATGAAGCCGAACTCACGAGCGTAGATTGCAACTTTTGCAATGTACTCCGGGTCATCAACCAACTGGTCAATGGCCTTCTCCAGCATCTTGAGCGTGTTTTCAGCACTGACGTGGAACGTTCCGTTGAACGTACCAGTACATGCAATCTGAGCCAGCGTGTGCTTCGGCCCCGTTGAATATGCCAGTCCGCCTGCGGCGTTCTTGGTGTCCGCAACCGGTGCCACAGACGGAGTACGAAGCGAATTGCGACTGTTGTTCGGCGTCGAACCGAAAATCTTAGTGTTGACCATAGTTACACACCCTCTCCCCTTCAGGACTAGAAGTTCCTAAATGTTGAATTGTTGGTTGTCGAAACACAGACTTCGGGTAGGTGCTCCGACGAAAGATGGGGCTGCCGATAGCACGGCAAAGCGGGCTACCAAAGCAAGTCCAATCACGGTAAAGGGAATATAGTTGAGTCGCCAAAAGTTTGGCAAGACCAACCGTCAAATTTTTCTCCAGATTTTTCGACTTTGAGTTCAAAAGATTTTCACTTCTGAGTCCCGGCGTCGGAAGAAGCCATTCACTCGTTTTTCCAGTTCCCCCGACTGGTCCGAGTTCCAATCCCAAAGTCCGTATTTGTTCCGGACTAAGTGTTTTTCAGGGTCAAACCCTGCTTCTTCCAATATCTGAATGCGTGTACTGAGTTGTCGAGCCTCCTGTGATCCATGCCACAAGTGTTTGATCGTACCGGCGATGCAGCCGACCTTCTTGATGGTACTAGACCACGCCGCAGAATCAAGGTTCACTTTTTTTTCTGCATATTTGAATTTGCAGGGTTCGTTGATCGCAGCCGACGAAAAGTGATGGTCCGCACCGCCGACAATATGATAATCGGGCAAGCCACCGACCGCTTTCCAAGTCTCATACTTCATACCCCAAGCGAATCCAGTCGAGTACCACCACTTGGGAACTCGTCCATACTCACACCCTAGGCCAAATGAGGGCCACGAGTCAGCAATCTTCCCGTTGAAATCCAAGAAATGAGCCAGCGACCAAGGCTGAATCAAGTCACATGTCTCTAACTTCTTCTCTGCCTCTTTGAGCCAATCCCGGCGTTCAAACAGAAGATCGCAGTCTACCCAAATGAAGTCGTCTTTCAGATCAGCCACGATCGCATTGATGATTGCTTCACGATGCCAGAGACGGGATTTGGATCGGAACACATAATGATCCTCACGATGATTGTGGTATACAGGGCCGCCGGGCATGCCTCCTCGCAACTCGTCGCCATACACACACTCTCCAATAATCAATCTTCGACCAGAGTTTAGCGTGTCGATTTGACGACTGATAGATCCCAAGAAGGTCGTGCAGTTGATCTCCTTGTACGGTGATCTCAAAGGATTAAAATACGCTGTGATAACGATCATATGAGAAACCTTCCATGTAGGTACGCTTTTTTACGAGTGGTGTTGTTGATAAATGTATGGAGCTTTTGGTTTTGCCTCTGAAGAGATGCGTTATGATAGAATCTAATATCAAATGGCTCGAAGTATTGTTGAATAACAATACGATCACTTAAAGACATATCACCATGATAGAGAACGTCCAGATTATCTTCTCTTTGCACAAATTGCATTGCTTTATAATCGGAATCTAGTTCTTTCGCCAAATTTGGGTTGTAATAATATCGTCCTGCATGTTGAATCATATTGTGTGGCCTAGGCATAAAATCAAAGTCCAAACGATAAAATCCACATTCGCACGAGACAGGCTCTCCTTTAACCTCAAAGTAATCGTCTGGATCATCTGATGGTCGATATCCTAAATTGAATAAGCCTACATGATGCGAGTCCACTTTGGCAAATATTGGTAAGAAATGCTTTTTGCCGTATGGACAAGTATAAAAGTTGACACCACGCATCCAGTTGATCATACAGTCATTTACATACACAGCTTGGCGAACATCAAAGAATGGTTCCCAATCGGACACAACTACTCGACAATCAAGATTTACACAACAATCCCAAAATCTGTCTTTCTTAGACAACATAAAGACCATATCTGGCCGCAACGTTATTGATTGATTGGGCTTCAAAAAACATTCAAACCAATCAATTAACTCTTCATCCACAGATGAAACAGCAAGTATGTTCACCTGCGGAATGTATTCCCATATCCTATCATTAAATAACATAGGGTAAAACCCTATCACTTTAAGATCCGGAACATCGATGTTGCAGCCTATAGGATAGCGAATACAGGTCTCTAGTTGAGTAAACCAAAAATTGTGCTGCGGAGCTAATTGATACTCTCTTGTTCGCCCTGTAGACGTACCACTAGTTCTCATCTGGTATCCTGTTACAGATGAGTTGCAATAATAATCCCATACCAATTTCATCTCTTGGATATCGTCATAATACCCACTGAAATCATAAGAACGAGCGGACAGCAAGAACTCTCTTGCTGTCCGCTCGTTTTGATGTTCACAATATCTCTTGTAACAACCAATCATGTATTCTCACAAATGAACGGCCTACCATCACCACAGGAATCAGTCAAAAAAACACAGCAACTAGGACCGTGAACATCAATAGTGGAAGTTAACATTTCCAAATCTCGTTTACTCTTCCTGCGACGTTCTTGAAGATCGTTCAGCATCGAGTCGATTTCTTCGTCGGTTGGGATTTTCAACCCGTAATTTTCTATTTCTTCTTTAGTGAATTCTAGTTTCATAGCTCTATCTCCTTGTCATCTGTTGAAATTAAACGGCCGGTTTTAGCCAAATCCGAAACCTTTGCAATCAGTGCGGGCTGGTTACACAACTCGCTTGGTTTCATGCCAGTATGAATATTTTGAGAACACTGTCCCCAACAAAAACCCAAAACAGGACAAGATAGACAAGCGGGGTCA
>Ga0172380_10001482_pt1 | contig 40230 bp, 49 predicted proteins | sample Leawe162metaG_FD_119747 | JGI IMG/M metagenome (GOLD analysis project Ga0172380, IMG submission 119747) | Leachate microbial communities from a municipal landfill in Southern Ontario, Canada - Leachate well 162 metaG | ecosystem: Engineered > Solid waste > Landfill > Unclassified | place...
AAGCCTGCATGAGCCGATGGTAGTCAAGTGTGGCGAGAGTAGGTCACCGCCAGGACAGTGCAACTTTTTTACAAAAAACCCGAGCGCAAGCTCGGGTTTTTTGTTACAATGCGTTTCTATGGAGAAGCCCTCACTTGGAGACGTGTTAAGACCTGGGTGGGTTAGGGCGCGGGGTAGGGAGAGCGCAAAGAAGGCGCCTGAGAGCAGAGAAATTTTGTTTCGGCGCCCTATCCACCTGCAGGATGGTGTAGAAGGACATTTTGATATTAAACCGCCCCGTTGGGATGAAGAAAAGGGGAGGGAAGTGAAAGAAGTAGTGAGCTATATTTTGTATGGGAAGGATAAAGAAGGAAACAGAGTAGAGGTGGATTTGTTAGAGCGCTTTAACCCGCTCCACGTCCGTGTTTACGAAGACCCATCCATTGGTTTCCAGGCTGGAGAATGCCGTGATACTTCTGAGGGGGGCAGCGATGTCACGCTGAGCGCTATGCATAACCAGCGTTCGCCACACATCCTTCTTCATGAACTCCGCCATACGCTGCAGAGGAATGAGGAGTGGTATAAAAAGCTCCGCTTTTACTATGTTCGAGTGGATGATGCGGAATTTGAACGGGAGAAGTCATATACCCTGCAGAACCAATCCCAGGCTGAGGATATTGAAAAGATTCTTGCCTCTATAGTCACTCCGGATGAAGCCAGGAATTTGGTCGCACCGCTCCGGGAGCAGATTAAAAAAGTAGATGAGCTCGCAAGGCAGGCGGCCGATATCGGAGGTTCGCTCTCTGATGCGATAGAATCGACCGGAAGTCTTTACCCAAACGGTGGGACTGAGCTTTTTGACGGGGTAACTGTTCAGGATGTCCTGCGACTGCCTACTCTGGTCATTGAGCGCGATGCCGAATACGGTGCGCTTGTTTCACTGCGTGCACTCAAGGAGGAATATGGGATCGACCTCTTGCCAGTAAAAGATCCTGGAGAGAAAGAATTAAGGGAAGCCCAAGATGTACCTCTGACGACTAAAACAGAATTGCGAAAAAGGGTAGATTCTCTAGCTGCCATTCAGCGCTATATGAGCGTCATAGGCGTTCCTGAGCATTGCCTTAGGGATATTAAGGCTATTGATAAAAGCGAGCCTTTCCCCATGCTCGAGAAGAATAAAAAGATGATTGAGGACGAATCACGGAAGATAGGTGGAAGAATTCTACGTTCAGGATGGCTCGGAACTCACGGGAACGAGAGTATTCCGGACGAACATGAAGGGTACAGGGCTTACATGCGTGAACAAGCTGCCCCCCTAGCGAACGCAAGAAAAGTGCTAAACGAAGCATTCGATAATGCAAAAGATAAATAAAAGAGCACACCCGACGGTTGCGTGAGCAGGGGCTCTTTGTGCAACGCGGGTGTGCGCGGGGTCAGGGTTTGGGGAGTTTTTTCAGCTCGCGGGCGAGCTTCTGCCAGTCCTTTGCGGTCAGAAAGGCGGTCGCGTCCACATCTGCGCACTCCTCCGGACTCTTGGTTCGCTTTTTCTTCCCCAGGCGGTTGAGCCGCATGTGAAATTTACGGTGTTCCTCGGACAGCGTCTGGAATACACCGGCGGGAGCTCCGGTATATGCAAAGGCGTACGCCCGGAAATCGGCCACGGTTCGGGTTGGCTCTACTGCCATTTTTGTTTCCTCCTTGTAAGTCCCTTTACGCCTACCACCATGCGGGGTGATAGGGGCGTAGGGATCCACGACCGTTGTCGCGAATTAGGAAGTGTGGGGCTCCACGGTCTCGACGAGGTCTTGGAAGTACCCTCGGTTGAGGAGATCAGTGAGAGCGACCTTGAGGTCGTTTGTTTCGACGAACGGCGCCATGGTCTGCCGGAGGAGGACAAAGGTCCCGAGCTCGGGCTGATATTTCACGGTCTCCCATTCTCCCTCTTTCCCAAAGGGAGGGATGATGTGGAAAAGCGGCGGTTGCTCTCCCACTCCCTTCCTGATGTGGAAGAATAGGTTCACCCCGTTATGGGTGAGGAAGAGCCTTGGGCCGCAGATCTCACCTTCGGGGTAGGAGTCGAGCGAAAAGCGCGCGGAGAGGGGCTCGCCCTTCCATTTGATCTCGTCGTTCGGCAAGAGCGACCGGAAGAAGCTGACCATCTGTGCGAACATGGTTTACCTCGGAAACACAGGCCAGTGAAGACCACTGACTGGTCGAATTCGACTAGGGATAATAACAAGATAAGGAGGATTTGTCAATGAAAATTACCACAAACGTGGCTAATATTAGCCATCTGAAAACTGGGAAAAGCTGCTTTACATTAGGAAAGAGCTCCGTCATACTGTCAGCATTATGGCTGACACTAAAGTGGTGATTTTAGCGGCGGGAGCAGGGAAGCGGATGGGTGCTGCTATCCCTAAACCATTGGTTGAAGTCATGGGAAAGCCCATGATTGCGCATTTGTTAGATAGAGTGGAGAAGGCGGGAATTGACGGGAAGCCCATTGTCATTGTTTCACCTGACGGAAAAGCGCTCTTTGAGGCTGCACTCGGGGATAGAGTGGAATTCGCTGTCCAGGAGACGCCAAAAGGCACAGGAGACGCTCTGCGCGCAGCAGAAACTGCTTGTGCGGGTGCTAAGCACGTTATTGCTCTCTACGGCGACCATCCGTTCATTAGTGCCGGTACTTTGCAGAATCTTGTTCGATTGATGAACGAGAACGAGGGCGCGGTGGCCATGCTTACCGCCACGATTCCTAACTACGAGAACGAATACACCATGTTCCTCAAATGGGGAAGAATTCTTCGTTCAGAAGCCGGAGTAGTCGTCGGTATCTGTGAAGCTAAGGATTGCTCGGCAGAGGAACTCGCCATAACTGAGGTCAATCCTGGAATCTATGCGTTCCCGGCCGCTTGGGCTTTCGACCGTTTGAAACAGGTCAAGAATGAGAACGCTTCTGGCGAGTATTACATCGTGGATTTGATCGCTATCGCCATGAAAGAGGGGAAGAAGATTGTCACCGCGCCGGTTGATCCTCTGGAAGTACTCGGTATCAATACGCCGGAGGAACTGAAAAAAGCTGAAGAACTTTTTGCCAAACTCGTATGATGGAACGATCTTACGAGGAGATTTTGGAGAGTCTAGGCCTTAGCCCTAAGGAGATTAAGGTTTACGTCACGCTCTTAAAAGAAGGTCCGTCTTCTGTGAGACAACTTGCCGCGGCAACAGGTATTAACCGTGGGACCGTTTATGACGCGCTCAAGAATTTGCAGGCCACGGGGCTTACGCGTTTTTATAATAAGGAGACTAAGCAGTATTTTGTGGCTGCAGAACCGGGAAAACTGCGGGAACTCGCCGGCAAGCGCATCGACGATCTCACTCGGGCACAAGACAGGCTAAACCATGTGATCGCGGAACTTGAGAGCGTGTATGACGGGGGAGTGCAGGAGCCGGTGGTACGTATGTATGAAGGCGCAGAAGGCGTAGGGGCAATTCTTTCAGACGTACTGACGAGCATGGAGGCTTCAAAGGAGAAGGAATACTATGTTTACTCTTCAAGTTCTGTGCGTGATGCGCTCTATGCGGCCTTCCCGGACTATACTAAGCAGCGCTTGGCTGCGAGCATCAGGGTAAAAAATATTTCTATTGGCAAGGGAGGCTCGACCGCCGGCTTAGACGAACGGAAATGGATCCCGGCTACCGAAGGTGCGCCAACGTATATCCTTATCTACGCGTGTAAGGTAGCGAATATCTTCCTAGATAAGCGTACGGGCGAGCTTATGGGCCTCATTGTAGAGAACAGGGGCATTTATGAGACGCAGAAGTTGTTATTCTTGTCGCTTTGGGAGAGAATCTAGAAATATGGACATCAAAACATATTTATTGAAAGGTCTCGAACGCTTGCGCGTGTCAGGCGAAGTATTCGCGAACGATTTTTGGAAGCTTCTGAAAGCGCTCGGACCGTGGGCGGTGCCGTTTGTGCTCTCCTATGTGCTTTTGGCCATCATTCCCATTGTATTCTCCAAGAATATCGGAGAACTTGTGGATGCTATGAATGGCGCGAGGGGGATAGGCACCATGACAATTGATGTCACGGGCGCCATGCGGACATTTATCATCATCGCCATCTTGGGATTCCTGAGCTACACGTTCCTCAGTCGTTTTGAGGGGCGTGCCGCAGAGCTTGGCCGTACCTTTGCCGAACTTCTGGCCATCATTATCCTTGTAATTTACCTCATTACGCTCGGCTGGTGGTTTTTGCCCATCATCTGCCTGCTGCTTTTACCGCTCCGAGTGATTTTCCGCGAGATTTCTTTCTCTAGATACATCCTTGTTGTCCCGTCCATGCTCTTTTTTGCAGCACTTTCATCGAAAGTCATGCAATACGCCGTTATCCGCGCCATCACCGTGGGCGAATCTATGACTACGGTGGCAGCCGCGGGGTGTCTTACGGTGCTCGTCAGTGTATTATTACTCCGCCACGCTGATTCGCGCGCTAAGACCGTATGATGGAAATGATCCTTTGGTTAATCGTATTTTATATTGCCGGCCTCATTCAGGATTTCTTTTTTACGCTGAATTGGCGGTACGTGGCCCGGGAAAAGGTTTTGCTCGCGGCACTCTGTTCTTTTGCCACTACGGTTATCTACATGGTGGTCCTCTATAACATCATTGCTCGGCTGGATACGGAGCGGAGCATTCTCGCTATCCTGTGCTACTCCCTCGGTATTGCCTCCGGTACCGTGCTCGCTATGAAAATTGTTCTGCACAAGGAGAAGAAGGGGAGGAAGTAGGCGGTATGCGAGTTATTGCCGATCTTCATGTCCATTCGCGTTTTTCGCGTGCCTGTTCCAAGGACCTGACGCTTGAGAATAATGCTTTCTGGTGCGAAAAGAAGGGGGTGAACCTGCTTGGGACGGGGGACTTTACGCATCCGGAATGGTTTAAGGATATAGAAGACAAATTGGAGGAAGCGGAACCTGGTTTGTACAAGCTGAAGTCGGGCGAACATCCGAAGATGCGCTACATGATGACCGCGGAGGTATCACAAATGTATAAACGGGACGGGAAGGGGAGACGGATTCACAATTTAATTTTTGCGCCGTCAATCGATGCGGTAAAAAAGATAAATGCGTGGTTAGACGAAAAGAAATTCAATCGCAAAGCTGACGGGCGACCGATTTTAGGAATTGATTCAGAAGTTTTGTATCGCGAATTAAAAAATATCGATGATCGCATCGTGCTCGCACCCGCGCATGCGTGGACGCCATGGTTTTCTGTCTTTGGATCCAAATCCGGATTCGATTCTTTGGAAGATTGTTTTGGCGAGATGACGAAAGAGGTGTTCGCAATCGAGACGGGACTCTCGAGCGATCCCATCATGAACCGCGCTCTCTCTAAACTCGACCGACTGTCTCTTATTTCAAATTCTGACGCGCACTCACCACAAAACTTTGGGCGCGAAGCTAACGTGTTTGAAATAGATGAACAAAAGTTTTCTTTTGAGGAGATGATGCGTGTTTTGCGCGAGCGAGACATGGTTCATTTTTTGTATACGATCGAGTTCTATCCAGAAGAAGGAAAATATCACGTGGATGGTCACATCAATTGCAAGATTGCACTTGATCCGGTTGAAACAAGGCGCGTTGGTGGTATGTGTCCAAAGTGCGGAAAGCCTTTAACCATAGGGGTTTTATCACGCGTGCAGGAACTCGCCGATAGACCGCTCGGGGCCGTGACCACTGGGCCGGTAAGCGGGTCGGCACAGAGGCCGACCCCTACGTTCGTGCCCTTCAAATCGATCGTTCCTCTGCCGGAGATTATCGCAGAGGTGGTGGGCGTGTCTTCAGTATCGTCCAAGAAGGTTACTACGATGTACGAAACGATGATTGAAAAACTCGGCAATGAATTTTCTATTCTCATTGATCTTCCGCTCACACAAATCGGCGATGCATTCGGTGATGACATGCGTGAAGCAGTTGCGCGCGTGCGTGAAGGAGGATTACATATTGCGCCAGGGTACGATGGCGTGTACGGCGTAGTAAAAATATTTTCTGATGAAGAAAATGCGCGCAGAAAAATTAAACAGAGAATACTTTTGTAGGAGTTGTACACAGCCTCGCATGAAAATAATGTAAGGTGTGTACATTTCCGCTATACTATCTTCAACGTCATGTTACCCATGACGCACTCTCATTCACGAATGTAATTTCTATGGCAGCGAAGAAAAAGGCCAAGAAGCCAGCAAAGCGCAAGGCAGCTCCAAAGCGCAAGGCAGCTCCAAAGCGCAAGGCAGCTAAGAAGCGCCGCTAGGCGTTTCTCTGACGAGCACATCCTGGAGGAGGTGCTGGTCAAACAAAAAATTCCCTACGGGGAATTTTTTGTTTCTCTTATTTTACAATCTCGACTGCCGTGCCTACGGTTGCCCAGTTGAACGCCCATTCCGCATCCGGAATGGAAGTATTTACACAGCCGTGACTCATGACGCGGCCAAAGTTGTTATGCCAGTAAGCGGAGTGGATGTAGATGTGGGGCAGGATCCGCATGTTCCATTTCACGCCGGGGAGACTATAGTTATTTGGGTTTCCCGGACCATAGTTCCAGGCGTAGGTCATGACGGGAATTTTTGCTAGGACTTTTGTTTTTGCTATAGGCGTGGAGAAGCCTGGCTTACCGGTGGACACGAGGAACGTTTTCACCTGAATGCCGTTCTCATAGGCGGTTAGGCGCTGTTCGGACAGATCTACCTTGATATATTTTCCGGAAGATTCCGAGCTAATGGTGGAGGGTGAGGAGAGTGCTACGAGTTGGTTCTTTTCAGAGAGACGAGAAAGGAGAGTGTTGTACCCATTATTGCCATCAAACGGTGGGAAGGTTGTTGTTCCTCCTATTTTTGCGACTTGCGGCACAAGGAATGCGCCATTTGCGAGGTATATCTCGCTGTTGAGGACGGTAACGGATGATCCGTAAGTAGACCCGACAAAACCGCTCGGTTTTGTGAATTTGTTATAGCCAAGGACCGCGTGATCGATCACGGTGAGATCATACTTTCCATAGTTCATGGGCATGGCCAAGATTTCAAGTTCCGGATCGGTGTCGATATTGCCGACCGTGACATTCGTTCCGGATCTTTCACTGCCGGTATCTACAGACATTTCGCTTTCCAATGATCCGGTGCTTGAAAATACTTTTACGGTGTTGCCGCCAGAGACGCCCTGTCCAGTAACGATTTCATTTTCACCATCACCATCCACATCAGCGCAAGCAAGAGTGACGCCGCCGCGGAAGCCGGATTCATATGCGAAGAAATGCGCGCCTGTTGGTACCCCTTCACTCGTGAAAATGCGAATATGCGGGCCGCCGCCAAATCCCGCGCCGGTCACGATTTCCGCTTTCCCATCATGATCAAGATCACATGCGGCAATATTCACACCGCCTTTGAAGTTTTTATCATAGGCCAGGAACTCGTTAATTTTCGAGCCGTCCTGCCGGAATACTCGAACAAGCGGTGCAGTATTTGCTCCAGCGCCAATGATTATTTCTGAAACACCGTCCGTTCCTAGGTCTGTAGCTACTACACTTCCCGCGGCGCTATTTTTGATGTCCTTAAAGGGCTGGAATGAGGAAATTTGCTTTCCGTCAACGGAAAAAATCCTGACTTCGGAACCCGTCACGGGCGTGGCAGCATTTGCTCGGTACGTGGCCGAGGGAAAGAGCAGGGGGATGAGCAAGAGGGAGGCTGCAAGGATTCTGAGGATACGCATATGGGGACAGTATACTCGAGAGGATTCAAGACTTGATATTTTCCCAGTATTCCTTTAGACTACCTCCGTTCCTGTTTTTTAAGAAGTGCCCATTTTGGGCTGATAGCTCAGTTGGTAGAGCATCTGCTTTGCAAGCAGAGGGTCCGGGGTTCGAGTCCCCGTCAGTCCACCAAAAGAACCGTTTAAGCAATTAAACGGTTTTTTTATTTTCTAGCTTTTCGGAGGGACTATTTATGTTGACTTTTGTCCATATTTTTGCTACGCTTTCCTGTCCAAATGAGAGGTAGAAAAGACATGGCAAAGGACCGGAAGAAGATAGTGAAGGGAGAGGAGGAGGGCGGCGGGCTCATAAAGGGGCTCGTGGGCATTGCCCTAGACCCCATGCAGATTCCTGTGGTGGTCACGACGACCGCGAAAGCCTACCAGCTGCTCGTCAGCTGGATGGCCAAGACCTGGAGCGTGACGCTCTTTGGAGCACTTCTCGCGCTCCTTGGCGTGGAGGCGTTCCAGGGCGCCATTCCGCTTAGCGGAGTAGGAGAGGCTCTGGCTGGAGGAGTGGAGGAAGCGGCCTACGCCGTGGCGTGGGTGATCGGCCTGGAGCTCGTGCGTCGGGCCGCGGGTCACAAGGTGAACGGCTTTCAGTGGGCGTTGGAAAACGTCATGCCCAGGATCCCTGTCCAGATCGTGGTGGCGTCCGGCATTGTCCTGACGGCGATTTCAAGGGGAGTGGATCTCTCCTCGATCATCCCGGGGCTTGAAGTCTTGGACGTCCTACACACCTTCTTTCTCGTCGGTCCGCTCTTGCTTCTCGGCACGCTTGATCTGCACAGGCGGCACGAGAAGGCCAAGGAGGTGGCTGAACGGGAGGCGACGAAGGTGATCGTCCCGGAGAACTACGGCAAGAGGTGCAAAAGTCCGGCGGAAACGCCGCCGGCAACGCAAAACCCCATCGACTCTCGGCAGACGGCCGAAGAGTGATGGGGTTTCCCGCTTTTAAGAAACTTTTACAGCGTTCGGGGGAGTTTTTCCGTCTAAGAAGGCCAGGATATTTTCTGCTGCCACTCTGCTCATGGCCTGACGCGCTTCAATGGTAGCGCTGGCCGTGTGAGGTGTGAGTACAGCATTCGCGCATTTCCGCAGTTCGTACGTGTCCGTGGGGTCACAGTCGATGAGCGGCTCGCATTCGTACACATCAAGTCCTGCGCCGGCGATATCGCCACGAGTGAGGGCGATGACGAGTGCTTTTTCATCCACAATAGGTCCGCGAGAAGTGTTAATAAGGAACGCCGTGTTCTTCATCAGTTTGAGCTCCGCTTCACCGATCAAATGTCTGGTGGATAGCAATAACGGAACGTGGATGCTCACAAAATCTGCCTTTTTCAAAAGCTCGTTCTTCTCCATGTAGGTCGCGCCGACAGCTCCTTCGAGCGCTTCGTTACGTTTGATGTCCGTATAAATAATAGCAACGCCAAGACCGTCATGCATTTTTTTGGCGAGTGCGGTTCCAATAGCTCCGCCGCCTATAATACCGAGCGTTTTTCCGCGAACATCAGTTCCTAAGAACATTTTTGGTCCCCATCCCTTGTATTTTCCGGCACGAGTAAAATTGTCTGTCTCCACAATGCGATGGGCAAGCGCAAAAATAAGCGCCACGGCATGTTCCGCTACGGCTTCCGAGAGTTCAGGTCCCGGAGTATTGGTCACGGTGATGCCTCGTTCCTTCGCTGCAGCGAGGTCTATATTATCGAACCCTACCGCGTAGTTTGCGATCATCTTCAGCTGTTTCCCGGCGGCATCCATTACAGAACTGTCAATTTTCTCGGTCAACAATGACAAGATGATATCCGCACCTTTTACGCCCGAGAGGAGAGCAGTTTCCGTAATTTTTTTATTCGGCTTATAGATTTTAAGACGAATATCACTTCGCGCCTCAAGCATCTTCAGTCCTTCATCAGGAATGTCTCGCGTCACGAAGATTTTGGTCATAGGTTATTCGATCTTTGAGAAATCGAGCGATGAACGAATGGTCTGCCAGGTAGAGGGATCAATGTAATCCGCCACTCCGGATTGCGGTGCGTAATAGGTCACCGAGATAGCAGTCTTATTTTTGATGAGATAGAGAGACTCCGCAAAAACTACTCCGGTTTTTCGGAAGTCGTCATTATATTCGTATTTCACCACCGTTACTTCTGAACCACTGATGTTTTCTTTGGTCACGCTGACGTTTCTAAAGAGAGTATCAGTCGCCTGGAACGTGGTTTTGATGTATTCATCGATTGTCGTTTCCTTTCCGAAGACATTCTTGATCGGTGCCCGCTGCATGATGATGGAAGGCATGGGCCCGCCGTCACAATCCGTACATTCCGGGAGTACCGCGTCTTTATGAATGGCTACAACGTATGAATATTCTGCCGCCGGAGGAACATCTGTGAAGGAGCCGACAACCTGCACATTTTCCGGATATTTGAATCCGGGGTGTCTTGAGGTTGCGGCGGCAGTTTTTATGGCTGGCGTTGCGGCTTTTTTACACTCTTCTGCCACCTGTTTGTATTCCGCAGAAATAGCACCTCCTACTTGATCCTTACAGGCGGCGGTCAACTGTTCCGTGGTAGGACGATTAGCATTGAAAACCACGATGAGCGCAATGGCGCCAAGGGAGAGACAGAGCATGGTGATCAAGATACCAAGGAGAATGGCGGGACCACGGTTTGGAGTGCTCATTTTAGGAGGCATAGGCTTATTTGAGGTTCTTTACGGCACTTACGGCGGCTTCCGCGCAGGCTTTGGCCACAGTTCCTGTATCCAGGCGTTCAACGTGGAGTTGAATAAGGAGCACGATGATGGCCACAAGAAGGCCAAGGTTCCAGAGAATGAACATCACGGCCCAGCCGGCCTGTCTGTTGGAGTTGGGGTTTGCCATAGTGTCTGTAGTTTACTTTGAAACGTTAATTCACGATACCGTAAGAGGTGGATGTTTCTCCTTTGATAATAAGGACGGATTCCTGATTTTCTGCCAGCTGAAATGAATCGTAGGGCTGACTAATGATAGCTTTGCCGAGCTCTCCGGTGAGGATGGTGAGGGGATAGATTTTTAACAGCGGCGTTGCATCATCATCGCTCAACGCTCGAACGTAAATAATGCCGCCGTAATGCTCTTGCGGGACTGCGAAGATGCTGAAATCCTCCACTTTATCCGTGAGAGAAGATGTGTAAATGGCTTTCACGGTGTTGCCTTCCTTGTCTACCTCCGCAATCACGGCATCCGAACCTTCTATTTTAGTCTGAAAGCGCGGAGGTTTTACGATTTTTGCAGGCTGGGCAATGTTTGCCGCTGCGGGGGATGAGGGATTATTCGTGATAGCGCTGTACTGCAGCGTAAAAATAGCAGCAAGTAAAAGCACAATCGCAAACGCGCCAACAAAAAGGGCGAGCGTAATTCCATGCCGGCTGTGCATACTGCGTTAGTATACAGGGGAAGTTGGGAGAGATGGGAAAGTTGGGAACGATCTTAGACGCGCGATACAAATACCTTGATTTCTTCGAGCTCTTTCTCCTTGGGCCACTTGGTTAAGATGCCTTTCTTGGCGCCAATGTGTTGAATCACGCTTTCTGCGTTCAGTGTGCCGAGTTGCAAGGCGTTTTCGAGGCTGAGACCCTTTGCTATAGCCGCTACGCAGCCTGAACCAAAAGCGTCCCCGGCTCCGGTGCGCGAGAGAGATTTTATGCCGCGATTTTTAGCGTAGTAGCGTGACTTAGCCTGCGCTGCATATGCGCCTTTACCACCGTCTGTCACTACGGCGACTTTGGAGAGCTTTGCCAAGGCTCCGGCAAGTTCTTTGCCGTCTTTCGTGCTCATTCCTGAAAGCAACTGGGCTTCTTCAAGATTCACGAGGATGACATCTACTCCGGCAAGGATCTGTCGCAACTGCGGAGCTTTTGATAACTCTCCTCCTCCAGGATTTATGGCAATTCGGATGTTCATCTTCTTGGCGTGCGCCACAAGCTTGGCTAAGAGGTCGATATTGCCCGAAAGGGAGCTCACATAGAGCCAGCTGCATTTGAGCGATTTCAATGGCACATCGCTGGCTGCAAATTCCCCTGAAACTCCCCTATAAACGAGTGCGGTTCTTTCGCCGCCGGTTGTGGTGAGGAGGGTGCTGTAAGCGGTTCGGCCATTTTTTACTTTTTTTACGAGCGAAGTTTCGATCTTGAGGTTCAAAAGATCGGCTAAAATATCCCGTCCTGGTTCATCATCACCAAGTTTTGCCACGATCCCTGTAGAAAAGCCAAGGCTTGCAAACGTGGCTGCAGCGTTCGTAGCCCCGCCGCCCGTAGAAAGTGTGCAGTCTTCCACCTCAATCTTTGCGCCAAGCGTTACGCATTCCGCTGCTCCGCCAGCAAACTTTTCAGACTGAATTACCTGGAAGTCTTTTGAAGAAAGAAAGACGTCCCGCGTGGCCGAACCTATGGTGATGATGTCGATCATATGACAAAGGCTAAGCACCCCGTCCACTGTTGTCCCACAGTTCAATAAAATGAAGGAAATTGGCGCTGATCTCTTGTGCAGCTGCAGCTTGGTCGATCTTTCCCTCGGTGAACTGTTTTAATGGCTCAAGAAATACGGTTCGGCCAATAGCGATCCCTTCCACTTTACCGCTTTCTGAAGCTGCCTTCACCCAAGCATCCACTTCTTCTTTATCCTTGCCGTGGCCGAGGACGACAATGGGAATGTCCGTGACGCGCTCTATAGTTTCCCAGGCCGCAGAATCAGCAAATCCTTCTAATTTCCAAATGGCCGGCTTAATGCCCGCTTCTTCAAGTTCAATGATAATCTTGGCCACGGTCTCTGCATCTGCACCACCGGTTAAGACCTCGATGAGACAGGGAATGTCGCTTTCAATAGAGAAATCGGATAGACGTTTCAGCTTCTCACGCGTTTTTGCGTTTACCTCTTCATCGCCGAAGACATAATTCACGAGTGCCTTGGAAAATGTGGGCTGGATCCTCTTCAGTTCTTTCTCAAAATCGTCGCCATGAATGAATGTAAACTCTTTGGCGCCACTTTTTTCCACGGAAACAATGTGCACCACGCCGTGAGACTTGGCATCATGAATAATTTCGCCGCCCAGTTCTTCGTCAACTAATATTCCGAGCGTGCCGTCAGTTGTCGTTTGCTCGTCAGCCAGCAAAAAACCTTCCCAAATGATTTTTTTGAGTGCTTTGGCTTTCTCGGTGGATGCCTCATCAAGCGGGTACGTGACGCCGAGCAATTCTTTGGCAAATCCCGAGCGGTGGTCAAAGGGGAGGATGAAGAAAGGGAAGTGCATAGAGACGGTTATATCGATTTTGCCTGAAAGCTCGGGCGTTCCTTGAGTCGTTCCTGTATTTCACGTAGTGAGAGAAGGCCCTTTGTGGGGCCAATGTGGGTAATGACTGATGCTGAGTTTACAGACGCCCATCGGAGAGCTTCTTCTGCCGGTTTACCCTTGAGGATGGCCCCAAGGAAACCGGAAACAAAGGCGTCTCCTGCGCCTGTGGCTTCTATGCGTTCTGCCGGGAAAGAGGGGATGACAGAGAGGGTTTTACCGTCAAAGGCGTACGCGCCCTGCAGCCCGTCCGTAACCACCACGTACTTTGGACCGAGCGCCTTCAAACTGGCCATAATGCCATGAATTTCCACGTCTTCCTTACCGATAATTCTTCTGGCTTCGATCATGTTTAAGAATAAAACGGTAGAGGCAGCGATCAGCTCAAATAATTCATCTTTTGCTTCTTTAATCTGGATAGACCCAGGGTTCAGGCTGATCCCTACTCCTTTGACGGCCAAACGGAGCGCTTCCCGGTACAGGCTTTCATAACCTTGTCCGAGTTCTGAAATGTGCAGCATTTTGGTGTCTGGCAGGTTATGCGGCAGGTGGTAGACGTGCGGTACATGGTCCACGAGCTGGGTAGATTCGCCCTTGTAGCTCAAGACTACCGCCGCGCTATTACGCGTTTCCGGAACAATTTCAACCAATGAAGCATTCACTTTGTTCTTTTTAAAGAAAGCACGCGCCTGTGCCATCATCTCGTCACTGCCCACCATGCTCAAAAGGGAAGTTTTGAACTTCATGCGTGCAAGCCCCACGGCCACGTTTGGGGCGCTGCCGGCGATTTCCGTAGAAAAGGCCTCCACGGGAATTTTTTGCCCATAGGCAATGCAGAGTTTGCACTCCGGCATCTTGAGCTCGCAAAGCACGCTCGCCTCATGAAGAATAATAAAGGTATCAAGCTTTATGGCACCTATGGAGATAAGGTCAAACATATTGACCTCATTCTACACCACGAAACTGTTTGCCGGTATAAAAATAGAGGGACAAACAGCCGTCCTTCTTCACCTTCTTCACGGGCTCAATATCCGGGAGCGGCCAAGCCTCCACAATGACCATGGCGTCATCCCGCAGTTCTGTTTTAAAACGTTTGATTAATCGAGGATAGCTCTTAGGAAGAAGGAAAACGAGAACAACATTGAAATCTTTGATGGGCTTGGTATAGAGATTTCCAAAGCGGATTTTGACGTTTTTATAAACCTTTCGGTAGACATCGCGTCTGGCATGAGCGATGAAGAGGGGGAGAAGAGAAATTTCGTAGCCAGTATAGTCCGCGCCCGGAAATGCTTTGGCTATGGCAAAAAGGAGCGAGCCGTCTCCGCAGCCAAGGTCTACCACTTTGTCGCCGTGCTTCAGAGAAATTTCCTCAATGAGTTGTTTCCTCTCTTTCCCGCGTGTGGGGAGCCACGGTGCAGCCGAGATTCCTGCAATAGCCGCAGAAAAAATGAGCACGAGAAAGACGAGAGAGGCGAATAGCCACATAGGTGCGGGGTATTAGGAAGGATCGCCTTCTTTTAACAAACCAAGCAGCTCGTGCTCTTCCTCACTTGTTAAGTGACGCCATTCTCCCACGGCAAGATCGCCCAAATGAATATTCATGATGCGGACACGTTCCAAAGAGGTGACGTTGAAGCCCAGAGCATCACACATGCGGCGGATCTGGCGGTTGCGGCCTTCTACAAGAATGATGGAAAACGTATCGTAGCCAATATGCTCCACGCGTGCGGGAAGGGTTTTTCCTTCTTCCAAGAGCACGCCTTTTTTCATCTTCTGAATGAAGTCCGGCGTAATGCGCTTGTCCACGGTTACGATGTACTCTTTTTCATGTTTTCCTTCTGCGCGGAGAATCCTATTTACTATCTCGCCGTCGTTTGTGAGCAAGATGAGTCCAGAGGAGGCAACGTCCAGTCTTCCAATATGAAAAATACGCTCCGGGAACCCAATGGCATCCACAATGTTGTCCTGTGCCTTGGGGTCAGAGGTACAGATCACGCCCACCGGTTTGTTATACGCTAAGTAGATTTTTGGTTTATCAGAAACGGCCACTTTCTTGCCGTTCGCCACAATATCCTCCGTGCCTTCCACCTTTTGCCCCAAGACAGCTTTTTTGCCGTTTACCGTCACTTTCCCAGCCTCAATCAAGCGGTCGCCCTCACGGCGAGAGCAAACACCAGCTTCTACGAGGAATTTATTGAGTCTTGTGGGCATAGTCTTGCATCAGAGATTCTAACAGCAATTCTCATTAAACGCGAGTATTCCATGTTATCCTGTAAGTATATGAAAAAAGCATTAATCGGTTTGTTTGCGGTGCTCGCCTTAGTGGGTGCTGGCTGTGCCGGGGGAGATAGCAAAGATTCTTATACGCCGCCCGCAGGTACTAAGGTAGACACAGGCGGTCCGCAGGTCTCTAAGGTGAATGCCGACCCGGCTACAGAAGCAAATATCAACTGGATCGCTATGGCCTCAGCTATTACAGACAGCAAGGATTGCGCTAAGTTCAAGAAGTATTTCTCTCCTGAACTTTCAGCCGTTTTGACCCAAGCTGACTGTGACGCGGCTTACACAGCCTTCACCACGGGTAAAGTCATGGTGGATTGGAGCAAGACCAAAGTAAACGCTGATAAGTCAGAAGTAGCCGTGAACACCTCCAAAGGAGTAAGTGTGGGGAACTACGTAAAGGGTTCTGATGGCATTTGGTATATGAATAGTAAGTTCTGGGTGAAGTAAGCAGGCGAATAACAAAAATCCCCCTTCGCTCTTTTGAGCTTCGGGGGATTTTTGTTTCCTACACTGCGCACGATCATCCGATCATGCTCATTGCTAGGCCGCGAGCGAATCTCGCGGGTGGGGTATTTAGGCTTCGGCCGATCATACGATCGGCTTTCGCCAGAACACCGCGTGGATGGGTTCTACAAAGCCAGGAGTGTCCTGGCCATCGAACTCGCCCACGTTCGGGATCACGTGAACCTCGAAGTTTTCAAGCTCCGAGACTTCGTCCCCCGGCTCGGTGGTGATGAGCCACTCGGCCTTGCAGTTGCCGCACGGGCGCGGCTCGCCCAGGGTCCCGGATTTGGGGTACTTCTGAACTTGCCCGCACCACGGGCATTCGATCTTGTTGCGGGGCACGGGCCCTCCGAGGGGACAGGGGTTTGAGATATCCGAACAAACCAGTATGCCATAAAAACAGGCTCTCGTCAACCAAAAACAGGGCTGTTAGCCCTGTGTATCTTCCCTGCACTGACCACCAGCTCTAGCTGATGAACACTGTTGGGCAGCGCGGCAAGAGTGTCGCGCTGAGCCGTAGAAGTTGAAGAAGCGGTGAAGCTGGGGAGTGTCGCTCAGCGATTGAGGAGCCATTCCGCGAGCTGGCCGATCTGCTCCACGTAAGGAGAATTCCCGGTCTCTCGATCGAGATTGAGCATCGCACCGTGCATCACATCCTCATCGAGGGCGAGAACGCTGCGAACGCTCTGGTTCAGGGATCCGTCATCGTTTTTGACGAGACGGGACCCCAGAATCGCGAGAGCTTTGCAGCCCTCAGCCCCGGCGAACTCCACCCAGGCGTTCTTTTCTTCCTCTCTGGAGGAGAGAACGATGAGGTGGGTCGAGCGTGCCAGGATCTCGGCATTCTCGGCAGTCTTTCGACCGCCGAGATCGAGAAGGACGATCGAGAGCCGCCTACCGAGCTGTTCGACGGCGTTCAAGGTGAACGTCATGAACGACTGATCAAAGCTCCCTTTCCGTCGTATCTCTTTGACGAGCTCCGGGTCTGACTCAGCTGACCACATGCCCTCTCCGTCCGGGCAGGCGCGCTGGAGGAAAACCCCAGACGGCCGACGGGCGAGAAGTTGCCGGTACAGCTCCGCGAGGAAGACGGACTTTCCCGAGTGGGGAGGACCGCCGACTGCGATGACCATACCTTTATAAGAGTTGCGAACGTCCACGGTAACCTCCCCGGCAAGTGCCGAGATTGAGTGAGGATTGATTCCTCGACGCACGGCGTAATTCTTTACGCAGTATGTCGAGGTCTCGAGGTTCATCACGAATGACGAACCTCGAGCCGCGCGAGCAGGCCGAGCCTACTCGTTGAAGTCGATCGTGCCGCCGACTTCGTAGCGGCTGTCGTGCGACTGCACGATGATGTATCCGAGTCGCGGGTCGAAACACGCGACGGCGGGGGTGGCGTGCGCTTCGTGCAGGATCATGCCGTAGCCCCACACAGGGCCGCGGCCGTTGACCAGCACCACGCAATCGCCGGACAGTTTCGGCATGGCCGCCACCGCCTCGGCGAACTCCGCCGGCGTGGTCACGCCTCCCGGGATCTCGAACTTCACGAGCTTGATGCCGGTGGTAGGGTTGGTGATGACGATTTCAGGACGGGCCATGATGGCTCCTTGGGATATCAGACCTGGATCGGTCAAAGAAATAATCCCGCAACACCCGTTACCTCATATAGGTACGCGGGGATTGCGGGATCATTGTTGCGATGCCCCCGAAGCCTTGTTTCTGGCTTCTTCATCGTAACGTTATAGTATAGCAGAAAAATAGCCTTTTGTCAAGGTAAAAAGACGGTATATTGGCTAATATCAGCCAAAATACAAAACAGGGCTTAGCGCCCTGCTTCGCACGTTTTTTATTGGTTGTATTTTTTGAGCTTGATTACCCTCTTTGCCGCCTTTTCTATCCACGGTGCGGTGAGACGATAGTGCTCGAGCAATTCTCTCGGCTCGCCGGACTGGCCAAAGGTGTCTTCAAGACCGATCCGCTCGATGGGTATCGGAGAAGTTCTCGAAAGGAGTTCGCAGACCGCACTGCCCATACCTCCTGCCGCCTGAGCTTCTTCGATTGTCACGATTGCGCCACACTCTTTGGCCGCAGCGATAATGGTCGCTTCGTCCATGGGCTTCACGCTCGCATTGTTAATCACTCGGGCCTCGATTCCTTTCTCAGACAGTGCTTCAGCGGCGAGCAGAGCCTCATACAAGAGGGGACCACAGGCAATGAGGGCCACGTCTGTGCCTTCGCGGAGCACTTGAGCCTGACCGATTTCGAACGGACTTGCGTCCGTAGTAAAGACCGGCGTCTTCTCCCGAGCAAAGCGAATATAGACTGGACCTTCGTGCTCGGCTGCGGCCACGATGGCTTTTCGGGTCTCAATCGCATCGCACGGCACGAGTACCACCATGTTCGGCAGTACGCGCATGATGGCAATATCTTCTACCATTTGGTGGGTAGCGCCGTCAGGACCCACGGAAACACCGGAGTGCGCCCCAGCGATCTTCACGTTTACTTCCTGAAGACACACTGTGGTACGGATCTGCTCCCAATTGCGGCCGGGGGAGAAGCAGGCATAGCTCGCAATGAACGGAATTTTTCCCTGAAGTGCCATGCCGGCGGCAATAGCGGCTAAGGATTGCTCGGACACGCCCATCTGCACAAAACGGTCAGGATACGCCTTCTTAAACGCTTCGGCACGAGTCGACTCGGTCAGATCAGCGCACAGGACTACTATTTGGTCGTTCCTCTCTGCCGCCAAAAGCAAACCATCGCCAAAACCATTCCGCGTGGGTAATTCTTCGATGTCTCCTTTGAAGATCTTTGAGGAGAGTTTGGCGCTTTTATTGATAGACATATGGATGGCTGCTATTCCCACCCTGAGGCAACTGCCGAAGGGCCGCATTCTATAAGTTTCCGGCCGCTCTCTCTACGAGTTCAGCGAAGAGATCTGCCCACTGTGGATTTCGGAGGGTGATAATCGCTGCCTTTTTATTCCTCGTCCAACCCTTTATTTGTTTTTCCTTGACGAGCGCACTATTACGATCGGGAACTATTTCATAATAGACGAGTCTGGTGCAATTGTACTCTTTTGCAAAACCATTCACGAGCTTCTCCTTATGAGATTGAATACGTTCGGGGAGTTGTGTGCTCATTCCGGTATAGAGTACTCGGTTTCCATCGTTCGAAAGAATATAGACCCCGCAGATCTGATCGGACGACATAGGAAAGGCGGCCCTTCGCCTGCGCTCAGGGTGGGGAAGGGAGACTATTTACGTACAAAGTGCCTAATCACCCGGTAGATAACGTAGAAGATGAGTGCGGTTGGAATAATGATGGCACCGCCTACAATGAGGAACCAGACAAAGAAGGTAACAAAGGCTTGGGCGAGCAAGATCACGGCGTGTGCGGCCAAACGGGCGTCACGGCCAAGGTCGAATTTCTGTGAAGGAACCTGCAGTCCGGCTTGTTCGGTCAAAGTTACCGAGATCGTCGAATATTCCGTCTTATTGCCAAGGTACTTGATTTGGCCCTGAAGGGATTCAATCTGGCTCCGGACATTGGACAGATAGCTCTGCACGGAAAGAATATCCTGCACGGTTGTAGCTTTCTGAAGAATGAGGAGATATTGCGCCTCTTCTGCTTGTGCAGATTTTAGACGAGCTTCCAGGTCCGTATATTGCTCGGTGACATCTTGTCCATTAGTTGATTCCGAAGAAATGCGGATAGCCAGTGCTCTTAGAGCCGTCATAGACTCATCAAATTTGTCGCTCGGCACGCGGATGGTGATGTAACCCGTCACTACGCCGTTGCTGCCTTCAACAACGTTTGAATTGTCTACAAATCCCGCTCGGGAAGTGGCCACATCCGCCACCTTGCCTGCGGTATCCCGTGCTGACTCTACTTCCAGACTAAGATTTCCGGTCTTGATGATCCGTGGGGATGCCGTAGCCGCGGTATCTCCGGCAGTTTCCGGAGGGAGAGGGAAGTACTCAGATGATTTCACATCCATCATGGCTCCGGAATCAAAACTATCTACCGCATATGCCTCATCACGGAGATTAAACATCATGCCGGGACTAAAGGTACTGATCGTGCCGGTGCTTCCGGAAAGGACTGCACTTCGGCGCATGTTCATGAACATGGTCATTCCTCCAAGGAAGAGAATAAGGAGAATGCCGATACATAGCGTGATGTAGAACCCTGCGCCTGACTTTTTTTGGGTGAGAGCCATATGGAGTAATTAAAGGGGTAGAAGAGGTAAAGGAGGTTGAGGAGGTAAGGAATCATTCCATCTCCGATTGAATTTTCCCGTGAAGGGTTCGGAGGTCTTTCAGTGCTTCATTCAGCTCCTCGCCCTTTTTTGGTGTTCGGCCATGCCAGGCCGGTTCAAACTCCATGAAATCTACGCCTTTGCCGGGAATGGTGTGCGCAATGATGACCGTAGGCGTTTCCCAGGTAGCCTTTGCTCTATCGGTTGCATCGACAAATTCGCGAATGTTATGCCCATCTATCTCAAGCACCGTGAAATTGAAAGCCTCGAACTTATCTCGTAACGGCTCAAGCGGCATGATGTCTTCCGTGTAGCCGTCGATTTGGATGTTGTTCCTATCGATAATCCACGTAAGGTTGTGAAGTTTGTTCTTGCCGGCAAAGAGCGCTGCTTCCCAGGTGATCCCGGCCTCTAGCTCGCCATCACTCATGACACAGTAGGTATGCCAGGGGAGTCCATCCATTTTTGCTACGTACGCAGCGCCTACGGCCTGTGAAGAACCGTCGCCTAATGGCCCGGAGGTATTCTCGAGCCCGGGAAGAAAACGGATTTCCGGGTGTCCCTGCAGGCGAGAGCCGAATTTTCTGAGCGTGGCGAGCTCTTCTTTGGGAAAATATCCTGCGTATGCCATGGTGGCATAGCGGATGGGAACAATATGGCCGTTGCTTAAGAAGAGTCGATCTCGATCAGCCCAGTTTGGCAGTTTTGGCTTATGGTTGAGAACATGAAAATAGAGTGCCGTGAAAATATCCGCCATGCCTAAGGGTCCCGCGGAGTGTCCGCTTCCGGCCGTAGTCAGCATTTTCAAAAGATCTTGCCGAATGTTATTGGCCAATAGCTCAAGATCCCGAAGTTTATGTTCGGTGAGCGGAGCAGGTGTCTGGCGAACATGCGGCATAGGTAGGATGAGTATAGCAAAAAGACCGCGCCTGTGCGCGGTCTTTTTGTTTTCTTGAATCCGGATCAAGGTTTAGGGAAGATTCTCTACGTAGATGGCTCCCGTGTTGCTGCTGTCGTAGCTATCAAAGAAGGTGAACGTACCTGCTTCCTTGAAGACGCGGATGAACGCGTCTCCGCTGTTCAGGGTTCCTGTGCCCCAGGAGAGGTCATCAGACGTAGCGGTGTGTTTAGCTGAACCGTTGTTCGTAAAGCGTACAGCGTCTCCGGTGTTCACCGTGAGAGAGATAGGGCTGTAGCCGGAATCCGTAATGGAAATGTCTTTCGCCGCCTTCAGGTGCTTATCCACGTTGATGGATGTGGCTACTGCCTTTACTTCAGCGATATTGAAGTCAGAGGCCGTGGTGATAGCGGTGCCAATGCTGTAGTTCGTAAAGAAGCCATCTGGCATGTCATCAATCTGTTTGTTCCAGGTTGCTCCATAAAGAGCAATAGCAACGGCTTCGCTCGATACGTGGCGGAGAACGCCACCGTTTGAAACGGCGTATGTCTTAGGGTCAGAATCGATCTTAATCATCCGCATGCCCGGTTTATACGTGGCATTGCCGCCAATCTGAATTTTGGCCAGTTCAGCGTCTGAAATGAACTTTACGCTGTCAAAGTTGGCGTACCAGGTGTCATACGTCTTCTGGTTAGGGAAGACGTAGCGGAATCCGTCTGCTCCTACGTAATAGACGGCAGAGTAGGTTTGGCCGCGGATGAGATCCCCAGAGCTTATGCTTGTGGCAAAAGCGTGCTGGCGTGAGAGGCCGAATGCGGCAACGCCCATAATGGCGATGACGGAAACAGCGAGAATGCTCTGAGAAAGTTTCATACCCAAAAAAGAGTGAGAAAAATTTTGAGTTATGCGTTCATGATAGCACAGTGCGAGAGTTCCTCCAAGGCCTCTTTGGGGATGCTTTCGCTCCAAATTACGCTTGAAGCAATACATCGAGTGGCCCCCGCGAGCGTTATGGTGTGAATGGTTTTTTTACTCACTCCGCCGTCAACTGCGATAGGCATTTCTCCGAAAAGCATACGAGCGCGGCGGATTTTGGCGAGAATAGGCTCGCCTAAAAATTCCTGTCCGGAAGCACCGGGGTTTACGCCCATCACGAGGAGCTCCTGGATATCATTCTCATAACGCTCTATCCCCGCTATCTCCGTACGCGGGTTTATGGCGAGTGCTATTTCAAGCTGCATGGATACGCATTGATTGATAACACGGTGGAGCGAACGGGGAATTTCTTTATGGATGATTACTTTTTTAAGCGTTGGCACAAACCGCTTGAAGGCAACGGCGTGTTTTATAGGATCATTCACCATGAGATGGATTTCAATCTCTGGCAATCCTTTCCATGAGCCAATAATTTCCGGGTCAGCAAAACATGACGCGTTAAACATGGTGCCGTCTAAGACATCAATATGAAAACGGGGGACTACGCCCTTCAGGCTCGGCTCAAAAAGTTTGGCTTTGCAGTCCGCTTCATCATGCGCCAGGATTGCCGGAGTTATTTGCATAGGGCTGTAAAGTTGGAAGGCTGTAAGGCGGGAAAGCGATGCCGGTATCCCACCCCGACGACAGGAGGGGCCGCATTTCTCTAGGAGGTTTTCAGATGGTCCCGGCCCTTCGCTGTTGCTCAGGGTGGAGATGCGCGCTATTCAATTTCTGCGATTCGTCGTTTGTGCCGTTCAAGTCCTGAAAAAGGGGTTTCGATAAATGTCTCTACTACTTTGAAGGGATCGTCCTCGATCTTTAACCGTCCCGGGATGCAAATAATGTTCGCGTCATCGTCATTCCGCATGGTCCTCGCGGATTCGATCGAATAGCCAATGCCAGCACGGATGCCTTTGAATTTATTGGCGGCAATACAGATGCCTTCCGCGTTGCCGCAAGAGAGTACCCCAAAGGACCCCGGATGTCCTAATACGGCTTTAGCTACTTTAGCGGCAAATTCTGGATAATCGTCATCTGGCACCTCTTTTTCTGCGCCTAAATCCTCCACCACGTGGCCTTTAAGGCTCAAATGGTCTCTGAGGCTCTCTTTCATGAGATATCCTGCATGATCTGCGCCGAGATAGACAGTCTTATCCATACGGCTGAAGTATACCCTGAGCTAGTATCCCGGGAAGTAGTCCGTTTTTATGTGTGTGCCTTTGACGCCCAGTTCTTTCAGCAGTTTTTTGTAAGAAGTAACCATGACATTCGGCCCAGACAGGTAGAACATCCGTTCCGCGTAATCCGGAACCTCCCGTTTAATAATTTCTGGGGTGAGGAAGCCGTTGTAGCCCGTAAAATCGGGGTACGGTTTAGTTTTATCTGAGATGAGCCGGATATTTTTGAGGCCAATCTGATCTTCCGCCTCTTTAAAAAGATCTTCGTACGCAAAATCCGCTGGCGTCATACAGGAATAGAAGAGTGTCACCGCACGAGCATCGTTTTTGTCCATTAAATACTTGATCATCGAACGGAACGGCGTTACGCCAATGCCGCCCGCAATGAACACGAGCTTCTTTTTTTGATCGAGAGGGAGTGTAAAGTCTCCGGCTAGTTGTCCGGCGCTAATAACCGCGCCCTCCGGAAGATTGATCAGGGCATTTTTGAACGTGCTACGCTTTTCTGTGATCTTGATACCTACGGCGAGCTCGTTTTCTGTTGGAGACGAGGCGATAGTGAAAAATCTGCGCCAGCCGCGGCTATCACTTTTTTTATGCTGCAGTGTCCATTCCAAATATTGACCAGGTTCAAAGGAGAAGGCGTGGGGAAGTGTAAAGGTGAGGTGAAAAATACCGGCCGCAACTTCTTTTCTCTCTTTCAGCTTGAGCATGAGCCTGGTTTTTGAGCTCACCGCGAAGGCGAAAATGTTTCCGAGGAGAAGGGCCACTTCCGGCGCGTTCGAGAACGAACCAATACGGAAGTGAATGCCAAAGAGCAGGCCCACCATGACAGCGTAAATGATTTGCTGCACTCTCTTTGGCGGAGAGGTCATGGGTTCCGTGAGCATGAAGCCGCCTAAGAAGAAGATCGGCCAAGAGATGAAAAGATCGCCGATTGGCGTGGAGAATCCATAGAAAACAGCGGTAGTGGCGAGCGCCACGATGATGAACGTGAAATACATGGCTAGCCGGCGCACTTTATATGCCAAGAGGAATCCAAAAACGATGACAAACGGCAGGAGGGACAGCGTAGCTACCCACCACATGGCCGGATACTGGAGAACTATAGTGCCAAAGAGCGCGCCAATCGCGGCCGGATTGAAAATATGCTTCTTGCGGAAGGCAAAAATATACTTAGAAGCCATCGCAAAAACCGCGATAAGTGCGAGGAAAAGAAAATTTTGCGCGTTTGCCCCTGGTAGAAGTACAAAGAAGAGAATGAGCGCGGTAACGGCCGAAGATTCAGCATTGATCGGAGCTTTGAGAAGTTTTCCAAAGAGTGCGTTAGAAAAATAGGCGGCATTCGTGAGCATGAGGAATGTGCCGATGAGACTCAAGGGTGAAAAAGGCACCAGTCCAAAGAAACTGAAGACAATGGATACTCCTACAAGCGCGAGGAGGAACCAGAGAATGAGGCGGTACATCGTAACTCCGTTAACCAATCGATCGACGATTTTCAGCATAGTGGGGGACGAATGTTTCGCCGGGGAAGTATGGTGAATAGTATACGCTCGCGTCTGCTTTGATGAGGAGGAATTCAAAAGGAAAATGCTGGTGCAGGATTTTATAATCCGTAAAGAAGAGCGCGGTAGTCAGAGCGTCCGCAAGGAGCGTGGTTTTGGCTGTTGCCCAGACAGCAAGAATATCTGTAGGCGATGACAATGTAGCCGGATTCATGATGTGATGATAGTTGGCCCAGGCGCGGCGGTTTCCGGCGCTTCCGCAGATACTTTGGTCAGCGATCGTAGCTATGCCGAGCGCTTCCGTGAAATCAAGAGGATTTTCAAGCCCTACGCGCAGAGGTTCGCCGCCTGTATGGCGAATATCGCCGCCGGCATCAATCGTGTATTCCCTGATCCCGTTTCTTTCGAGGAGCTCGCCAACGATATCAATCAAATAACCTTTTCCCATAGCTCCGAAATCAAGCAACACTGGCTTTTTGAGTGTGAGGGTTGGGAAGTGATAATCGATAACGTCATCCCAAGCCGGGGGAGCGGTTAAGGGTTTAGGCTGGAGCGAGTATTCCGCATCGTATCCGGCATCCACCAATACCTGGCCGATTAAAGGCGTCATGAGCCCGCCCGTAATACGATACATTTTTTCGTACAGGTCCATCATCGGTTTTGCATCTTCGGGCAGCGTGTACTCGCCGGCACGCTTGGACATTTCCGTGACCAACGAATCGTCTCGGAAACGCGAATAGTTCTTATCAAACTCTTCGATTCGCTCGTCAATAAGAATACGCACCCGGGTTTCTTCTCCGGGTGCGATGTCTTTCGGCAGATCTATCTGCCAGTGGGTTCCTATGGCTTCAAACTCCAGCACACTAGGCCTTGGCCTGAACTTTGATTTTTGCCACGGCATCCATGAAGCCTTTTGGCGTGAGCGATGATCCGGAAACCTTGGTAACGCTGATTTCATCGAGTTTTTTCCCGATTACTTCAGCTTTGTATCCTGACATGAATGTAGCCTGCCATTGCTTGCTAGCGGGGTCAATGGATCCATCGGTCACAACGGAATCCGTCACAACGCCATCTTTCACGGTAAGTGCAACGGTTATTTTTTGGTCTCCACCCGGTGAAACATATGCACCAACTACGCTGTAGGTTCCATCCCTGTAGCCCGTCATCATGTTGCTTGGGGGAGGATTCATCATGTTCCCGGAGCCGGTCTGCGTGCCGGCATTTTGCGTAACGGGAGTTGTGGGTGTGGAAGTATCTGGTGTGATGGAGGCGGTTTCATCATTGTCTCCATCCGCATCAAAGGAAGTGTTTGCTGCACATCCGGCGCCAACAAGCGGCAAAAGTGCAACCAAGCTCATGAAAGCGAGTTTCTTCTTGGAATCCATAACAAAAAGATAAAAATTCTGCAATCGTGTACGGAAGTTTACAGGAAATGTTACAAAAGGCCACCTCTGTTGTGAAGAACTTTATTTTTTTGTGAGTGTTGTGGCGTGAGCGGTCAGGCCGAGAATAAAGAAAAACAGGGTAGGAAAAAGTGTACTAAGGGTGAGGGGGAGCGGGGCGTTTCCGCCCGAAAGCAGTAAATACACAACTAGCGTTCCGATGGAGAGGGTTCCAAGGATCAATGACAGCCCCATGATCGGGTTCATGGTTTCCGCATCAGCCTGAAAATATTTACCAAATCTTCCTTTTCGTAATAATCTGACGCTCAATTGAGTAAGAATCACCGGAACAAATACGAGGGGGAACAGAATGCCTTCCGAGCGGTTCCGACCAGTAGTCCGGTGACCATCCGGCGTTGTTATCACGTAAGCCCAGGTAATGAAGGCGAGCAGGGGAGCGATAATTGTAAACAATACCAGAGCCAATAAAAGAACGGCCGGATACATTTGTTCTTTTCGCATATAGTGTCAGTATAACGCGACTTGCGACTTTACGCTTTAGACTTTAGACTACTGACTACTATGTCAGACGTCCAAAAGTCCGCGCATTCCAGCCAAGAACTTGAAGTGCTCTCTTACTGGGAGAAGCATAATATTTTCGAACGCTCCGTAAATGAGAGAAGCGAGAAAAAGCCGTATACCTTTTATGACGGTCCGCCTTTTGCCACCGGTCTCCCGCATTACGGACACATTTTGCAGAGCATTACTAAGGATGTAGTGCCGCGTTTTTGGACCATGAAGGGCTACCGCGTGGAGCGCCAGTGGGGTTGGGATTGTCACGGTCTGCCCATCGAAAACATCGTAGAAAAGAAGTTTGACCTGAAGAGCCGCAAAGATATTGAAAACTACGGCGTAGGTGCTTTTAACGATAGATGCGAATCGACCGTTTTAGAATACGTAGACGAATGGAAGAAGGTCATCCGCCGCATGGGCCGCTGGGTGGACATGGAGAATGCCTATAAGACCATGGATCTTCCGTTCATGGAGTCCATTTGGTGGGCTTTTAAGGAACTTTGGGACAAAGAAAAGATTTACGAGGGCCGCAAATCCATGCAGCTCTGTCCTCGCTGTGAGACGACACTTTCTAACTTCGAGGTAGCCGAAGGTTATGCCGATGTAACCGACATTTCGGTCACCATAGCGGTCGAGCTCACTTCCGGACCATACAAAGGAGCGAAAATTCTCGTTTGGACTACTACTCCTTGGACTTTGCCGGGTAATGTTCTCTTAGCTGTGGGCGCAGACATGGAGTATGTGCTCGTCGAAGAGTCAGGAGAAAAGTACATCGTGGCCGAAACTCGTCTTGGACATGTTTTCAAGGGCAAAGAACCGAAAGTTATCGAGAAGTTCATCGGTAACAACTTGGTTGAATCTACCTACAACCCAATTTTCCCGTATTTCCAGACGCACGGGAACGCTTTCCGTGTAGTATCCGGCGATTTCGTAACGGATACGGACGGTACTGGAGTAGTTCATATCGCTCCTGGCTTTGGTGCAGATGACATGATGTTGGGTGAAGCTGAAAACGTGAAGCCGCTCATGCACGTGAAGACGAATGGTCAGTTTGTAGACGAAGTTGCGCTCCCCATGACGGAAGCAGGCTATCCCGTAACTGGTGTGCCGATGAAGGCCAAAGGGGAATACTCACTCGTGGACATTCAGATCATCAAATGGCTCGCTCATAACGGAAAGCTGTTCGCCAAAGAGAAGATCCCGCATAGCTATCCACATTGCTGGAGATGCGATACTCCACTTTTGAATTACGCCGCTAGCTCTTGGTTTGTGAAGGTGGGGGAGATGAACCAGGAACTCTTAAAGAACAATGAAGAGATCACCTGGGTTCCTGACCACATTAAGCACGGCAGATTCGGAAAATGGTTAGAAGGCGCACGCGATTGGGCTATTTCTCGTTCCCGTTTTTGGGGCACGCCGCTCCCGGTTTGGAAATCAGAAGATGGTGAGATTATGGTGATTGGATCAGTCGAAGAGCTCGAAAAATTAGTCGGTCACAAGGTAGTAAATCTCCACAAACACGTGGTAGACAGCCTTACGTTTGAAAAAAACGGAAAAGAATTCCGCCGTATACCAGAAGTACTCGACTGTTGGTTTGAGTCCGGTTCCATGCCGTACGCCCAGCTGCATTACCCATTTGAAAACAAATCAAAGTTCAAGGAACGTCTGCCTGCGCAGTTTATTTCAGAAGCGCAGGATCAAACCCGTGGCTGGTTTTACACGCTCCATGTCTTGTCGACCGCTCTCTTTGCTTCGCCTGCCTACAAGAACGTTATTGTGAGCGGCGTGATTCTGGCAGAAGACGGAAAAAAGATGAGCAAGAAGCTCAATAACTATCCTGATCCTACAACCGTCATGGAAAAGTACGGCGCTGATGCCGTCCGCTATTACATTGCCTCATCACCCGTCATGCGCGGAGAAAATTTCCGTTTTGCAGAATCAGGTGTGGATGAAGTGGGGAAGAAGTTTATAACTATTCTCCGTAATTGCGTTGCCTTCTACAAATTGTACTCGGAGCATGATGATGGTCGAACACCAAGTGGAAAACACGTGCTCGACGCTTGGATTCTCGCTCGCCTTAATGAAACGCTCGAAGCCGAAACCAAATCCATGGAGGCCTACGAACTTTCTGAAGCCGCTCGCGTGCTTCAGAGCTTTGTAACAGACTTTTCTACCTGGTACGTCCGCCGTTCCCGTGACCGCATGAAGTCCGCCGGAGATGATCGTGCGGAAGCTTTGGCAACGCTCCGAACCGTGCTCGATACGTTCGCGAAGATGGTCGCCCCATTCATGCCGTTCCTGGGGGAGATTGTGTATCAGGATATGAACCGAGCCGTAGGGGTCGACGCCCCTGTCGACCCATCTTGGAACGGATCGGTTCATCTCGAATCCTGGCCAAAGGCAGGGAAGGTGAGTGCCAAGGCGCTGGAAGCCATGGGGGAGGTGCGTGCAATCGTCTCTCGCATCATGGAAGTCCGTGATGAAGCCGGAATGGCCGTAAAGCAGGCGCTTGCGGGCGTTACGATCACCACGCCTACGGGGAAGTTGTCCAAAGAATATCTCGAAGTCATTTTGGACGAAGTAAACATCAAGACTGCCAAGATGAAGAAGGGCGAACTGGCTGTTGAAGTCGATCTAGCCCTCACTCCAGAGCTTGTCCGTGAAGGCATGGCGCGTGAAGTGACACGTAAAGTAAACGGCCTCCGTAAAGACGCTGATCTGACCATCGCCGACCGCATTCATCTCTATATCTGGTCTGATTCTGATGCGGTAAAGATGATGTTTGAAGAGTTTGGTGCTGAGATCAAAGAAAGCACGCTGGCTTCCGAGGTTACGTTCGAGGAGAAAGAGGGCTTGGCCAACCGCGCTAACTTCCGCGTGGCGGAACAGGATATTGAACTTGGATTCTAACCTCCCCCAACCCCTCCCTATCGGGAGGGGCAGAACACGTTTAGAGTCTCGTTGAAAAATCGCTTCCTGATGTGTCCCACCTCCCCCGATAGGGGGAGGACGGGAGGGGTAGACAGAGAACGGCTCCGGCCCTTTTTTGTTTTTGAAAATGAAGACGCCTGGCGTGCCGTCTTCAGAGAAGACTACACGACCAGGCGGCCGAGAGAAGGGTGTGTGGATTTGGAACGCTGACTATCGCGTGTTAACACTCGGTTGCCCTACGGCGCTTTCCCTACGGCGTCGGTAGTCCGTCCCGTGAGAAGCTCAGGCTCCTGTGAGATGTTCTAGACCATCCCATGAGGATTCTAGGTTCTCTCGAGTAAGCTCCTGTCCGACGTTATTAGTCATATCTTCTGACACAACGGTCAGCGCCTTAGGCATATCTTGCGACATGCCGCTTAGCACCTTGGCCATATCAGAGAACACGACGGTTCTGCACCTTGCCAGCGCCCCAAACCCACACGGAAGTCATATTACATCACCCCCTAAAGTTGTCAAAAAGAAGAGACCGCACCGTGAGGGGGCGCGCGCACGGTGCGGCGGCTCTTCTCAGGGTGCGGCGGTTAGAGGAGTTCCTCGGGACAGAAGGCGCACTCCTCGAGGCAGAAGACGGGGGCCCGATTGATTTCTTTCCATTCCGCTTCGCTGCGGGACGCCGCGAAGCGCTTGAGCTCTTTGCGGTGCTGCTTTTGGGCGCGGGTTTTTTGGGTACGTGCTTTCTGGGCCATGGCCCCTCCTTTGGTTTGGTTCCTACTCACCATTCCATTATAGCAAAAAAACAGCCTTTTGTCAATGCAAAAGGCCCGGTATATAAGCTAATATTAAACAAAAAGAAGAGACCGCACCGTGAGTGAGGCGCGCACGGTGCGGCGGCTCTTCTCAGGGTACGGTCAGTTTAGTAGCAGTTCGCCTCGTTCTCGCGGGTCGAAGACCGATACCTTTGAAGCTCATCCCATACATCCCGCCGTGCCGCCGCGAGCTCTTCGAGCGTGGTCTGCTTCTGCGCCTCGAGGTTGACCATGCCGGTCTTCCCGAGATGGTCCACGATGGTTTGGAGGATCCCGTGGAGATCAACGTCCGGGGGATCGAGATATTCCAGGCACATCACCGTCTTGATGGCCCGCCGCGCCCTTTCGGCCGCGGTCCACGTCTTGGCGTGAAACAGGGTTACCTCGGCCATCTCGGGCGTACGCGGCGCGATCACGCCGTCGCCCTCGATGAGCACATCGAATCGAGTCCAGTTGAAGGTCAGGATGACCTGAAATTGGTACATTGGAAACCTGGGGAACGTTGTTGAAAGCCACTTCATTATAGCAAAAAGACGGCCTTTTGTCAATCCAAAAGGCACGGTATATAAGCTAATATTAAACAAAAAGAAGAGACCGCACCGTGAGTGAGGCGCGCACGGGGCGGCGGCTCTTCTCAGGGTACGGTCAGTTGTTGGTGCTAGGCGGCGTAGGCGATGATGCACGTGCCATCGCTCGGATCGTTACGCAGGATCGCGCGATAGATCTCCCAGGCCGAGTTGCAGTCACGGGCGGTCAGCTCGATCTTGAGCTTCCCACCGTTTTTCGTGACATTCGCGCTCGCGCCGTTGATCTCGTAGAGACCGGGCGTGATGGCGTCATGTGCCGGAGCACCGACGGCGGTTACGCGCCGGACGGGGATGTGGGAGAATCCGGGAGGAAGCTCAGGCTTGAACCCGTTCACCTGGACGAACGCTCCTCCCTGCACTTTGTTACTCAGACGACACATCATCTTGCAGTTGCGATCGCTGATGAGCGAGTAGTCGTAGGTTTCCTCCCCGCCACCTTTCGACCACCCGTATTGATGGAGGTCGTTCTTTTCATCATCGACGCTAGTAGAGGTATCGATTGCAATAAAGATCCACCAGTTCATGTCATCCTCCTCATCCTTCAGGTCGGCAGAGCCGCCGTCTGGTATGGGATTGTCCGTCCTTGGGTAACCCTTTTGGGGCTCTTTAGGATCAGACGTGGAGTCCGTTTGCTAGCACCATGCTAACTTTCAGACCATTTCATTATAGCAAAAAAACAGCCTTTTGTCAAGGTAAAACTGCAATATTATGGCTAATATAGGCCAATAAAAAGAGGAACCCCGTAGACATGGCTACGGGGCCGGGGCGGTGTTTGGCCGCGGGGGTCATGAAGGCCTCGGGAAGCACTTCGGGCGGTTGGGTTCTCCGTTTGAGCCGTCCGTTGACTGCTCATTTGAAGGACGCTTCCGATGGGTTTGAGGCTTGTCACCCTCGAGGTGTCCGATGAGGACATCGGCGGCCTCATCCGGACTAAGAAGACTAAAGATGTGATCCCACTTGGGTCCTGAAACGTTCACGGAACCTCCTTGTATCCTAAGGAGATTAGCAAAAATCTCCGCCAACGTCAACGAAATAATTGAAAAATAACTGAAAGCCCGCGCCGTTCCTCGAGGGGAACAGCGCGGGCCGATTCATCTTGTTGGAGCACGAATACGCCTCATGCGCACCTCCTTTGGCAGATGATGTAAGCTCGGAGCCGGGGAACCTATCGGCGGCCCGGCGGGGTAATTCCTCCTTGGAACGTGTTCACGTCAATTACCCGAACTGACCCGAAAGAATAGCGAAATATAGCCCTCTTGTCAACCAGAAGACGGCCTATACCGGTCATGGCGGATTAGGGTAAGATACTGGCCATATGGCTTTGAACGTGAAAGAAACGGTCCTCCTGGTCCCAAGAAATGACGAGGAATCGCTCCAAATTGGAAAAATTGCGGAAGCTGCCGGAATCCCCGCGCTCGTTTCCCACCAGCCGCATGGCGCCAGGCTCGCGATGGAAGAAAATTTGCTTGAACGTGTTCGCTCCCTCAATTCTGAGACAAGTACGATCGTGATTGTAGAGATTCCCGGCGTGAAGGAAGAAAAGATACTTGAAGCCGAAGGATTTTCGGTCATCATCATCGATCATCATCGCTACGATGACTTAGACCGCATGAAAGAGAAGAGTTCGCTTGAACAATTCTTAGAAGTTTTCGACATTGACGATGAGAAGCTACTCGAACTCGGATTCGAACCTCTGCTTGTTCGAGGCGTTGGGATGATCGATCGCGGTTTTCTTTGGGAACTCAAAAAAGAGGGATTATCGAGCGATGAACAGAAGCGAGTTCGCGAATACTATCTCGAACTCTTAAACGAACTCGGCGGACTAGAGAAAGAAGCCGTTGTTGAAGCGAAGCGGGCGTGGGAAGCGAGAGAAGAACGTGATGATGTAGTTATTATTCGCTCGCTCCGGAATGATTTTCATATCCGTGAAGCATTTTCCTTTCTGATGGCAGATTTGTTTGAATCGCCGCCCTCCTGTTTGATTATAGAAGGCAACGGACGTATTTCTTTTCAGGATACTGACGCCGCAAAAGCACTGCATGATAAATTTGGCGGCTACACCTTTGGGAAAGACCGTTGTTGGGGCTTTTGGCCCACAGCTGAGAACCCCGCACCATCTGTAGAAGAAATTTTGAGCGTGGCCACGGGAAAATAGGCTACAATAAGGCCATGTTCGAGCGTGAAAAGTCCATGACCTCTCATTTGGTAACACTCCTCGCTTTTGTGGAGGATGTTTTGCGTTCAGAGCATGCCAAGGAAGCCAAGAGGATTATCGATGAAACAAGCGCGATGATCCCTGAACTCGGAGAATTGCGCATGACCGCGCAAACGCCGCCGCATCATGCTGAGGGCGCGAGAATAGAAGCACATTTGGTCCGAATGCTGGCCGTTCTATTATCGATTACTGAGCGAAAGAACCTTTTTTTCATTGAGGAGATAGCTCGGGAGAAAGAGTATGCACTTGAGGTTCGGGCTTTGGTCGAAACGCTCGTTCTGCACAAGGATTTCTTTATCGCCTATAGCATTGCGCATGACTTAGGAAAGGTTCCTTGTCTCAGGTTCGATGCATCAGATGGGAAGATGGGTGCGCTTGAGGGTTTTACACTGCACAGCGAGAGAATGAGCGAGATAGCTTCAGAATCCGAGCGCCACCGGTTTGATAAACTCTTCCGCGCCTTTGAAGCGGGGCATCCGGAACTCCACGGTCCTAAACTCGTAGCCAGTTTTTACGAATATTCAGGCATACAGGCGCATTACAAAGGCCATGACCGCCTGGGCGCGGGAGTCGATTTGTCCAAAGCCCGAGAGGACGTTCTCCGGGCCTTCCACCTGCCGCTCTCAAATGCCAAAATCCTGTCAGAACTCATTCGGCTGCATATGGACATTATTTGTACGTTCGAACAAGGCTCGGATGTGCTTCACTATCAGGCGTTCGGTGCTATCGCGCTTAAAGCCGGGCTCAATAAGGATTTGTTTTTCGATCTTGCTCTCGGAGCCATGTTTTTAGATGGCATCATCGGTTCGCTTCATTACGAAAACGGCACTTTCGACCATCCTATTGAAGCCTTGTTCAACTTTTTCCGCGCGGAAAGAGAGGTGGCACCGGAGCGGCACGAATTACGTCTGCAGGCCGAACATAGAGAGAAGAAAGCGCAGGTTAAGGCGTTACTTGATGCGGGTGGTTTATCGCCCGAGGCTGTTTTCGATCTCTTGAGTACGCCCATCGGCCCAATAAGAGGGGAAGTGATGCGCCAAATTTACGAACTTGTTCACGAACCGTCACTTTCCATAGATTTCGGTTCACAGACTGAGGAAATTCGCTCCCGCGCCCGCAAAACACAGGCGCTGTTTCAGGAAAGGGGAATACCATTTACTCTGTAGTGCGAATGGGGAAGGTGGGAAAAATGGGAACCATCCCATTCCCAACTTTCCCAGTTTCCCCACTTTTCCCATATGATTTCTTTCCTTGAGGGTATCCTCGCAGAACACGAAGCCGATGGCGTGGTTTTGAATGTGGGGGGTGTGGGTTATAGATTAGCTACCACTCGCGTGACCACAGAAGTGGGGGAGAAGGTGAAATTTTACGTGGCAGAGGTGATCCGGGAGGACAAATACGATCTTTACGGCTTTGAAACTAAAGATGAACGAGCGCTTTTCTATATTTTGACCAATGTGCAGGGCGTAGGCCCAAAGCTCGGCCAGAAAATTTTGAGTGCCGCTACTGCGGAGGCTTTGCGCCGCCATATTCAAAGCGGAGACGTCAGTTTCTTTACAAGTATTTCCGGTGTAGGGAAAAAGACGGCGCAGAAGATTATTTTGGAACTGAAAGGCGTCCTGGTGTCTGACGATAAAGATCTGCCGGAAGGAAGCAATGACGTGGCCGAGGCATTAGAGAGTTTGGGCTACAGGAAGGAAGATATTGCTTCCGTGCTCAAGCATGTTACCGGGAATACCATAGAGCTGAAGGTAAAATCGGCACTGAAGATGTTATCGAGGTAGAATAGAACCACGTATGACCGCAGCAGAACAGTGGAATGACAGGGTTCGCCCCCATCTCCCTCCCTTTGGAGGTTTTTTGCAGTCGTATGAATGGGGGGAATTCCAAGAGGCGCTCGGTTTCAAGGTAAAAAGAATTTTTGAGGAGACGGCGAAGGGCACGGTCGTTGCGCAGATAATCGAGCAACCCATGCCATTTGGCAAAAAGTATTATTTCGCGCCCAAAGGACCGCTCGGTACTGCATCTCCCACGGTGATGATCGATGTGTTGCGCAAACATGTTCCCGGAGCAGCATTTTTGAAAATCGAACCGGCCGTAAAGTTTAAAAAAGCGGTTCCCGCAAGCGAACGGCACCCGGAGCACACCGTGCTCGTTGATTTGTCGACGCCCGCAATTTTTGACCGCATGAAACCAAAAACCCGCTATAACATTCGTCTCGCGGAGAAGAAGGGCGTGACTATTCGGATTGCTCATGAAGAGGCGCTCGACGAGTTCATGGAAATCATGAAGGAGACAGCCAGACGGGACGGATTTGCTCTTCATTTGCCAGATCGCTATAAAAAAATGTTGGAGATCCTAAAAAGCGGAGAGTGCAAAGCCTTTTTGGCGTTTGCAGATTTTGAAGGCCAGTCGCTTGCCGCAAACTTGATGATCGATTCTTTTGGAACGCGAACGTACCTGCATGGAGCATCGAGCAACGAAATGCGAAATGTTATGGCGCCGTACGCCCTTCATGCCCATCTCATGAAAGACGCCGCGGAAAAAGGTTTAACGGCCTACGATTTTTGGGGGATTGCGCCTCCAGGGTCTTCTGAGGACCACCCCTGGGCTGGCATCACGCGTTTTAAGCTCGGCTTTAGTGAAAACGTGGTCAGTATGCCGGGCACCTACGACATTCCCCTGTCTCGCTTTTGGTACGGTTTATATAAAACAGCGCGCAAATTGCGCGGTTTGAAATGACGAAGCCCGCATCGGTGCGGGCTTCAGGGCGACGGGCGATCATAGATGCTCGCCGCAATGGCCGAGGACCTTGGCGTTATCTGCCAGCTCTTCCTCGAGCTTCTTGATCCTCGCCTTGTATTCTTCAGCCTCCTTGCGGAGATCGTCGATCTTCGTCTGATCGAGATCGTGTGCGGCAAGGCACGGATTGAGGTATTTCTGGACGTTTTCCGCGTCCGCAATCGGCACGAGTTTGTTCGCGGGGTCTCCGTCGTTGTACTCGGCCGCGGAGGCAAGGATGAACATCCAGCCGGAAGCGAGCAAGATGACGAAGAGGGTGAGGAGGATGCCCTTGGCGATACCTTTTGCGCGTTCCGTCATGACTTCTTCTCCAAGACAGGGGTGCATGAGCGAGCCTAGCTCCGCATGGGGAGAAAGTCAATCTTTTTTCAGCATGTTTTGTGATACAATTGGTCCATGAGGATAGGCATAGACGCACGAATGTTCGGCCCACGCGTGGGGGGAGGCGGCCTGGGGAGGTACGTCGCGGAATTGGTCAACCATTTACAGGAGATTGACCATGAAAACGAGTACGTCATTTTTTTAAAAAAAGAGAATTTTCACGAGTTTGTCGTGAAAGGGCCAAATTTCTCTAAGCGCATGGTGGACGTCCATTGGTATTCGCTCAAAGAGCAATTTGTCATGCTCCGCGAAGTAACGAGTGCCAAGGTGCATTTTATGCATTACCCTCACTGGAATATTCCGGTGTTTTCTCCCGTGCCGTTTATTGTGACTATCCATGACCTTATTCTCTTGGACGAACCGCGATCAGCGCGGACTACCACCAAGGGGACGCTCATTCATGGGATAAAACAGGTGGGATTTCGCATTGCGCTTGAACGCGCGGTTCATGGTTCTCGCCACATCATTGCTATCTCAGAGGCTACCAAGCGATCCATCCTGAATCACTTCAAGGTAAAGAGCCAAAAGATAACCGTAATTCATAACGGTGTTACGGAACCTGCAAGCGGGAAGGGGATTTCACTCCGGAATCTTGGGGTGATAGAGCCGTACATCCTGCACATAGGAAATCATTATCCGCACAAGAATCTTTCGCTTCTGCTCGACGCTTTCGCCGCGTTCCTGCCTACGCACCCGGATGTGCAGCTCGTGTTTGCCGGGAAGTACGACGAGTTCGCAAAAAGACTCGTAGCACAGGCGGATACGCTCGGGATCCCCAGAGAATCGCTCAGGTTTTTGAACCTCCCGTCTGATGATGAGCTCGGGGCGTTGTACAGGAACACCAGTCTCTTGGTGAACCCCTCACGGATTGAAGGCTTTGGCATCCCGCCGCTTGAAGCACTCTATTGTGGAGTGAAGGTCATGGCGGCAAATACCACATCCATGCCAGAAATACTGAAGGATGCCGTGCGCTATATTGACCCGAATGACGTGGAGGACATGGCGCAAGTAATGGAAGACGCTTTTGACAAACCTGAACTCTGGAAAGGCATGAAGGAAAAAGGCAAGGAATTGGTTAAGGACTACGATTGGAAAAAAGCCGCAAAACAGACGCTCGAAACCTATCTTCTCCACGGCCCCCGCCGCCTGTGAAAAAAAACGTGAATCAACCGCTCCCTCAGCCTCGCTTTGATACTGCTCTTCCCGAGCAGCTTTTTCACGTTTCAGGCAAAGAAGATGATGATTCCCGCGTTCATGTGAAGATCAATGAGGGGGGTGCAGCTTCTCCCTACATTGTGCGTCTGACACGGGAGGGTGCGGTTCCTGTTTCCGTGGATCCAGTGCTCGAGCTAGAAAACAGCTTGGTGTATGACCTTGAGGAGGGCGTTCCCCTCACGCTTTCACGGGATGATATTCGTTCTCAACTCTATGAACGAGATAGCGCGCCCGCGGATATTTCACCCCGTTTGACGAGGGTACTTGAAGCAATGCCGCGGGAAGAACAAGTTATGCCGCTTCCCTTTGATCTGCCGGAGGCGGATATCGTGGAGGCCCTCATTTTTGACGTAGGAGACGACTCACGTATTGCATTTACCGAACCGCAGGAAAGGTCTCCCTGGGTTGCGGAATCCGCTCCACGGCCTTGGGTTGGGGTTCGTCTGGAGTGGCATCGTGCGCTCGTTTCTTTTGTAGCGCTTGCGGTGCTTGTGGTTTTTCCGCTTCAGGCCATGAAGGTTTTTGCTGGAGCGAAAAGCGGCGCGGATCAAATGACCGGGGAGGGAAAGACCGCGCTTGATTCGTTCCTGCGCGGTGCTAATTCACTCAAAGAAAAACGTTTTGAAAGCGCCGGAGAAGATTTTTCCAAAGCCGCTGCGGAATTTTCTCACGTTGAAGAGTCATTAGATGATATGCACGCTTCCGTGGTGGCGGTAGTAAGCGTCATTCCGCAAACCAAGAGAACGGTATCTTCCGTTCGCGGCCTCGTGGACGCCGGACAAGAACTTTCGAAGACGGCTGAGATGCTGTCTATGGCTGGGGAAGATGTGGCCTCAAAAGAGTCCATTGATCTCGTGACAAAACTCGGCATGCTCTCTGCCTACATAGAAGAAATTTTGCCGCACATCGCGAGCGCGGATGCGTCACTGAGAAAAGTAGATCCGGACGTCATTCCTGCCGAGTATCAGGATAAGGTGGCAGAATTACAGGCCAAGGTTCCGCAGATTGAAGCTTCTTCTCGGGAATTTTTGATTTTTACGGATGCCTTGACCACCATTTTGGGCGGGAAAGGGAAAATGAGTTACTTAGCAGCTTTTGAAAATAACACGGAGATTCGCCCCACTGGCGGATTTGTGGGCAGTTATGCAGAGGTGGATGTGAGAGATGGCGCGATTGAGAACCTTCGTATTCCGGGAGGAGGTAGTTATGCAGTGCAAGGACAGCTGACGGAATTTGTGGCGGCACCTGGCCCGATACAGCTCCTCAAGGCCCGATGGGAGTTTCAGGATGCCAATTGGTTTCCGGATTTTCCTACAAGCGCAAAAAAAATGCTCTGGTTTCAAGAGCATTCGGGCGGCCCCACTATGGACGGCGTCATAGCGGTAAACGCCGGGTTTATGGTGAAGCTTTTGGAGATTCTCGGACCTGTGGACATGCCGTCCTACGGACGCACTATCACCGCTGAAAATTTCCTCCTGGAAACGCAAAAGATCGTCGAGCTTGAATACGACAAAACAGAAAACGCACCAAAAGCGTTTATTGGGGATCTTGCTCCCATACTCCTTGATCGTCTCACAAAGGCAGATCTGCCCACACTTTTGTCCGTCATGAATTTGGTGGGCCAGGGCCTGGAGGAGAAGGATATTTTGGTGTATTTCCGGGATAATGATCTTCAGGCTTTCATGGAAGAGCTCGGCTGGACAGGAAGTCTGAAGGAAACAAGCGGGGATTACCTCATGGCCGTTGATACCAATTTGGGCGGCGGGAAAACGGATGGCGTGATAGATGAAACGGTTGATGTCCAGGTTCGCGTGGCCCCGGATGGCACGGTAGAGAATACGGTGACCATGACTAAGGTGCACCACGGCATGAAGAGCGAGCTTTTCCGCGGAGCGAATAACGTGGATTACCTCCGTCTGTACGTGCCAAAGGGGAGCGCATTTATTTCCGGCAGCGGTTTTGAGATTCCGGGAGACGAACTTTTCGAAATTTCTGACATTCCGTTAAAGACAGATGAAGACCTTTCTTTGCAGATGAAGAATATAGAAAAAGATGCTGCCACGGGTACGGATGTCTGGGAAGAGGACGGGAAGACCGCTTTTGGCAATTGGATGCAGACGGCACCGGGAGAAACACAAGTGGTGACCTTCACGTATCGGTTGCCTTTCAAGCTCAACCTCACAAAGTCTGAGAGCTCCATCCTTGGCGGAGATGCCACCACGCCGTATTCACTTTTTGTACAAAAGCAGCCAGGAGTCGAGCACCGTATCACGCATGTGACGGTTACTGCGCCCGCATCCATAGGCGTTCTATGGACTTCTCCCGGGGCGAATGACAATCTCACTGCTACTGCAGAGAATGAGAAGGATGCCTTCTTTGGCTGGCTCCTTGATCCGCGCTAGTATGAAAAAACAGGAGGAAAAACCAAAGAAAATTCCGGTTCATGAATCCCTGCACCACAGGGGAACGGAGCCGAGCAGTCCGGCGCAGATGGAGGAGGGGCTTCGCGCTATTTATGGCGAAACGCCCAAGGATCTTCATGTAGTAGAGCGCGGAGTTTCCCCGCTTACCTATTGGCTTTCAAGAATTGTTGCCGGCCTTTGTGTTTTTGCGGTACTTCTTG
>Ga0172380_10001483_pt1 | contig 40221 bp, 53 predicted proteins | sample Leawe162metaG_FD_119747 | JGI IMG/M metagenome (GOLD analysis project Ga0172380, IMG submission 119747) | Leachate microbial communities from a municipal landfill in Southern Ontario, Canada - Leachate well 162 metaG | ecosystem: Engineered > Solid waste > Landfill > Unclassified | place...
GAACCCCATGACGACGGCGTACCAAGAGCGAGACTTTCCTATCTAGACGGGTCTGCCAAGAAAGAAAGGAAAATGCTGAACTCTCCGAAGTTCAAAAACTTCAGGGAGATGCCAAAGCTAGGCTGGTTCAACCATTCTTCGCCTGACGTAGGGGCGCTTTACGTCTCAAGAATTACTACTCGACATAGGTCTCACGGTCTTAACGACACCAACGTCTCGATACGTCGTTTCGCAGGCAAGGAACATGAACTCCAGCCCGGCCCCTATCATCTCCGCAATATCATGGCAGACGGAGGTTTTAACGAAAGCCATGAAAATATCTTTCCGTCTGTGAAAAACATCCTCAAGAACATCGGAGAGTGCCAGAGTATCGCCTACTCACGAGACTATTGTATCTCCAGAGATGCCCTAGGCATCCGTTGGCTGTATCGTAAGACGGACAAGGTCGGCTTATTTACTGGCAACGACACCCTTAACCTGGCAGAGAAGTTCTCGTTCCTTCGGGAAGAGGTACAAGAAGACCCTCTATTTACGTTGAATAACATCAAAGAGTTTTAATGACAAGGAGTTCTAATCGTGGATGAAGATAAGTTTTTCAACCAACTCTTGAAGTATCAAGAAAGTAAAGAAGGAATTCCTAACGTCGATATGAATATCCCTGTAGCTGTAGACAGGGGGCATAAAGGTACTATCGGTCTTGAGATCGAGATCGAGGGAGAAAATCTGCCTAACGACGGCCATCTAAACCATATCAAGGGTAAAGAAACGGGAGCGATTTGGTTGGCTACTAAAGACGGTATGCTCAGGGGAGAGGCCCGTGAGTATATCTTTGACAGGCCGTGTTCCAAAGGAGAAGTCAAAGACCTCCTTATTCAGCTCTTCGAGTCTTTCAAGGTATATAGATCTAAGCTTGATCTGAGTAATCGCTGTTCCACCCATGTCCATATCAATATGTCTAGGAAGTACATCAATCAGGTGACTTCCGTCATCGCACTATGGGGTGTCTTCGAAGAAGCAATCATCAAGAACTTCTGTGGCGAAGACAGGACTAGCAATCATTATTGCCTGTCACTACAGGACAGCGAGACTTTGATTAAGGCGTGGCAATTTTACCTCGATACAGGCAAACCTCCTGTAGACAAGAACGCCTATAAGTACAGCGCCCTAAACGTAGTCCCTCTATGGGATTTGGGTAGTATCGAATTCAGGTGTGGTCCTGCCGTAGACGAACCTGAGACGCCCTCTATCTGGGCGCTATTCCTAGACCACTTCGTCGACTACGTCACTAAGAAGTATCCTAATCCTCAGACGATTGCCCACGAGATGTCCGAGTTGGGGGGTTGGCAGATGTTTTCTACTATCTGTGGCGAAGACCACGAAGAGATGTTCCAAAAGGTGACAGAAGGATACTCCCACAGAGAATTCGATAGTTTATGTATGAGAGGGTTCAGGAACATCCAGCCGCTTGTTTTGGGGTATCCTTGGGATAAATGGCTGCCCCTTATTCAACGGCCGCATATTCCTAATCCGTTTGACAAAAAGGTCAAGAAGATTGTTATAAATAAAGCAAGAGCTGCATATGTCGATGCCCCGCTCCAACCGGCACCGCGTTTCCGTGACGCGGATTTGCAACAGCAAGTAGAAGAAGTAAATATACGACGGCAGGTAGAAGAAGCACAGCAGCAGATACGCCAGATGTACGTAGGTAGAGGAGATCGTGGATGACTCGTTACAGAGTTCTGCCCTATAGGCAGGGCAGTCGTTCAGCCAAGGCTTTGGCTAACGCTCTAGGAGGCAAGGTGTTGAGGCTTGAGGGTAGTAGATACAACCCTCGACAAGGCGATATCATCATCAATTGGGGCAATACAAACGCCAACGACAATTGTCTTAATGACGGCGCTTCTGTACGACGTGTTAGCAATAAGTTGGCTTTCTTTCAGAAGATGAAGGGTAACGACTGGCTGCCACAGTTCTGGGAGAAAGAGGAAGACATTCCTGACGACGCCTTCCCCGTAGTGTGCCGGACTGTTCTAGCAGGACATAGCGGGGAAGGCATTGTCATCGCCAACACAAGAGAAGAGTTGGTGCCGTGTCAGTTGTATGTCAAGTACATTAAGAAGAAGGATGAATATCGTATCCATCTCGGAAAGAGATATTTTGCAGAAGATAACGAAGAGAAGATATATGAAACAGTCACAATAGCAGTCCAACGTAAGGCCAAGAGAGAAGGTTTCGAAGAGGCAAACTTCCAAGTCCGTAACCACCAAAATGGATTCGTCTACGTCCGAGGCGGAGTTGTGCCGCCAGTTACTGTTCTCGGGGCGGCTCGAAGCTGTTTCGAGAAGTCGGGGCTTGACTTTGGAGCAGTAGATGTTATATACAATCAAGCACAAGAGAAAGCCTATGTCCTCGAAATCAACACCGCACCGGGTCTCGAAGGACAGACTGTTGAAGATTATGCCAATTTTTTCAAAGGACTAAATGATTAGTGCGCTGCGCGATATGTAACAAGATACTTTCAAAAGAAGAAGTCAAATTCAACAACTTACATCAAGACTTCGATCCTTGTTCTGTCTGTCTGGAGATTATCCAAGACGTCTTCGAACCACTGGATGACAGGGAAATCGACAGAGTCCTTAGTCTTGAGGAGGCGGGAGACATTCTTTATGAAGAAAGTTCTTGACAAGGCAGGGCAATACTGTTATAATATCCGTATAGGGGTTGAGGCCGGAAAGGATAAGGCTATGAAGCTAGACAACCTGTCGTCTCTCTATAGGCATTCGTGCGATAAAGACATGAGTCTAAAGGTGGATAATTATATCGCCTGTCTAGGCGCAGAAATCAAGAAGGTCCATCAGTCTTTCTCTTATGATGTGCCGTGTCCTGTCATAGCCGGCGGGTGTATCAGAGATGCCGTCCACGGCCTTATGCCGAAGGATTACGATATCTTCCTAGATATCACTGCAGTGCCTGAGGATGACAAAGACGACGTCGTCAACCTGTTTGGGACACACCTAATAGACTTTATGGGTTGGCGTGGTTGGGGGGTATTTCATAAGGTAGGGGACGAGTACACTAAGAAAGGACAAGGAGATCACATAGATCAGTTCGTAGTTTATGAGACTACGAATGAGAATTTTCTGCCGGAAACCAAGCCTGTATTGCAGTTCATAGGCAGAGACGACATCTCTTTCTCTTCTGATCCTACACTGCTGATGGATGATTTTGATTACTCACTAGTCCGGGGCTGGTACGATCCTATGGATACGTCCTATCACCTGCACCCGTCCTTCGTCAAATCTCTTAACGACAAGATCGTCGACGTCAGCAGAGGTAAGGAGACGTATGATAGAGCAGTCCCATGGTCGTGGCGCTTGCCCGACTCGCCGTATCAGTTCACGGGATACGAGCCGAAAACAGGAGATACTGTGACTACAAGTAGTAGAGTTCGCCGACCTTCCCGAGCCGGCACTATATTTGATACCAATTTCTTCGGTAATCAAATGGTTTGGAAAGTGATTAATAATTAAGAACACCAACTTACCTTGCCCATGCGGCAAGTCGTCCGACGCCTATGCTTTACAAGACAACGGCTGGTCTAAGTGTTTCTCATGCGGGAAGAACTTTCCTCCTGAACATGAATATAATCAGAAAGAACAAACCATACCAGTGAACAAACACGCCGACTTATCCCCTCTCACAGACGTCTCCAGACCCTTCGCCGAGAGGGGGTTTACAGAAGAGACGGTCAAGCGTTATAAGGTCCACGTCGGAAGAGACGGAGACGGCTTCCTTGCGAAGTACCCGATGTTTTCTCCTACGACGGGAGAGCATACCTGTAACAAGGTCCGCTTCCCAGACAAAGGTTTCATGATCGAGGGGGATCACAAGGACATAGGACTATTCGGCAGACACGCCTTCCCTCCCGGAAGTGCGAAGATGATTACAGTCGTGGAAGGACAAGACGATGCGCTGGCCGCTTATCAGCTCACGGGTTCTAAATATCCGGTTGTTTCAGTGCATAGCGCCAGTTCTGCCGAGTCTGATATCCGTCGGGATTTTGAATATCTCAACTCCTTCGATACGATTGTACTTGCGTTTGATGCAGACGAACCAGGTAGAAAAGCGGCCAAGGCTTGTGCTGCATTGGCATTTCCGCTTGGGAAGGTTAAGGTTCTAAGCCTTAGGAAGTTCAAGGACGCCAACGAATACCTCCTGAACAAGGCCGGAGAGGACTTTAACAGAGAGTGGTGGCAGGCCCCTACTTGGAAGCCTGACGGGTTGAAACTCGGCTCAGAGATGTGGCCTGAGATCATCGACCGGAAGGAAAGTTTTACTGTTAAGTACCCTTTCAAGGGTATTAACGAATTAACCTTCGGACTACGGCTCTCAGAGGTGGTGACGTTTACGGCTGATACAGGCGTAGGTAAGACCAGTATACTTAAGCATATCGAACACTATCTTCTAACAGATGAAACAGTAAAGGAAAAAGGTTATGGAGTCGGATTTCTTCACCTTGAGGAACCTAACGGCGACACTGCTCTTGGTCTCATCTCAATTCACAATTCTCTTCCTTATCATTTGCCAACGGTCGAACGACCGGAACAAGATATCAGGAGTGGTTTCGATGCTTTGCTTAACAATGATCGCGTGGTTATTTGGGACCATTTTGGTTCTAACTCAGTAACTGCCGTAGTTGACAAAGTACGTCATATGGCTGCCCTAGGTTGTAAGTACATAGTGATCGACCACCTCTCAATCATCGTCTCAGACCAAGCCGGAGATGAAAGGAAACAGCTAGATGAAATTGCGACAAAGATCAAGACGCTGGCTATGGAACTGGACTTGGCGGTCATTCAAGTTATCCATACTAATCGAGCGGGACAGATACGAGGCACCGCTGGAGTGGAACAGCTCTCGAACATCGTCATGCGACTTGAGCGTGACAAGACGGACGTCGATGAATGGCGAAGGAACATCACGAAGGTTACGGTGGAGAAGAACAGGTTCTCGGGGTACACTGGGCCTGCGTGTTATCTTTGGTACAACAAAGAGACGGGGAGGTTGACCGAGCTTGACGACCAAGAGCGGGATACGTACTTGCAAGGAGGAAATCTTCGAGATGACCAAGTCTGGTGATGAAATCTGGCAGACCCATGACGTTGTGAAAAAGTATCTATGGTCAGTCATAGAGGATTCGAAAGATTGGGATGGAGAGTGTGATCTTGACTTTGCTACCCAACGTCTAATTTGGTTTCTATCTGAAAACTCTTTATTGAATTTTGTTCCGGGCGAAGATTATAACGGTATCTGATGTACCTAGATTTCTCTGACAAATATTGGGTGATTGATGTTGAAGCCGACAGTCTTATACCTACCGTCGTTTGGTGCCTATGCGCCGTCAACGTCGTCACAGGAGATGAAGTTACTCTGGTCGGAGGCGAGGATATTAAGACGTGGGTGGATTTACGAAAAGCCGAAGGATGTAAGTTCGTAGGCCATAATATCATAGCGTACGACGCCTTCAATCTAAACCGACTCCTTGGTACTCGTCTTACCATTAGCGACCTTGTGGATACCCTACTTCTAAGTATGATCTACAGCCCAAGTTTAGGGGGCGGCCATAGCTTAGAAGATTGGGGCACTCGCCTTCGTTTTCCGAAAGGTCGCTTTGATGACTTCTCCAGATTATCTGACGACATGGTTGCTTATTGCCTTAACGACTGTCGCCTTACTCGTCGGGTGTATGTCGAACTCGTCAGACGACTTCTGGCCGTAAAGCAATCAGAGGTAGGTCTGGATATTGAACACCGTAGCTGGCAGTTGATCCAGCAACAGAAGCGGACGGGCTTTCCGTTTAATATACAAGAAGCTAACATCCTTTACGCCAAATTGAGAGGTATAGAAAATGACATCCGAGACGAAATCTACATTCACATCCCACCAACTTTGGAGTGCATACGCAGCTACAAACGCGCTTTCAAACAAGACGGCAGCTCTTCGAGACCTTATCTTCAGCATCTTGAAAGCTACGAGCGCCTCGAACTTACTGGAGACGGAGGATACAACGCTTATCAATACGTGCCTTTCAACATTGGAAGTCCAGATCAAAGAGTTGCGAAACTCCTTGAACTCGGGTGGATCCCCGGAGAAGGAGAAGAGCGAACTGAGACAGGCAAGCCAAAACCTACCTCCAAGGGACAACTCGTACCCAGTCTCGTGGCGTTCGTCGAACTTTCCGGAAGACCTGAGCCGAGACTGATCGCACGATGGATGGAAATAAACGCCCGTGCCAACATGGTCAACACATGGATAGAAGCTTATGATGAACGGACTGGTCGTATTCATGGCAGCCTATGGCTGGCTAATACTTTACGCTATCGCCATTCAGGTCCTAACACGGCTAACATTCCGGCGGTACGAGTTGATAAAGGTGGACAACCTCTCTTATCTGAGACTGGTGCGTACACCTACGAGGCGCGCGATTTATGGACTTGCTCTGACAGCGTTAACCGTCGGTTGGTTGGTGTTGACGCCAAGGGTATTCAATTACGTGTACTCGCTCATTATCTGAACAACAAGGAGTTTACCGATGCCGTCCTTGGAGGAGATCCCCACTCATACAATCAAGCAATCGGAGGATTTGCTTCTAGAGCAATCGCGAAGACTTTCATTTACGCTTTCCTGCTTGGAGCAGGGGATGCCAAAGTGGGTCAAATCATCTCTGGATCGCAGAAAGATGGCAAAGAAGTTAAGAGACGATTTGTTGGAAACTTTCCTGGCCTTAGAGAACTACTGGAAAGACTTGAGCGGGAAATCGAAAGAAACGGTCGTATTAGACTCTGTGACGGAACTTCTGTCATTGTTACAGCTCCGCATACGAGACTAGGCTACCTCCTTCAGGGGGATGAGTCTAGGATCATGAAGAAGGCTGCGATCCTGACGGCTCGTGAGGTACAGCGGCGAGGATTAGACGTACAGAAGGTGGGTGACATTCACGACGAGTGGCAGACGGATGTTCTTCTACGTGATGTTGATCCATTTATCGAGCTATGTAATGAGACTTTCCCACAGGTCGGACGTTTTTTCAATTACCGTATTCCTATTAACTGTGACACGAAGGTAGGGTTGACATGGGCAGAGACACACTAGGAAATACTTATGGCTAGGACTTGGCTTTACGCCGATCCACACTTCTTTCATGACGGCGTATGTAGATTCACAAGAGACGACGGAAGTAAGCTCCGTCCTTGGGATGATTCGACAGAGATGTCTGAGCAGATGCTTTTGTGGTATAACGAGATGGTGTCACCAGAGGACAGGGTGTATATCCTAGGGGATCTTGCCATGAATCGTCGTGCACTTGATAGGTCTTTGCCGCGTCTTATGGGTAGAAAAGTTCTAGTCAAGGGCAACCATGACACTGATAAACTGTCGTATTACTCTAAGTATTTTGATGACATAAGATCGTATGTTCCAAAGAAAGGGTTTATCCTTAGCCACATACCTATCCATCCGAATAGTATGGGCAGATGGGAGATAAATTTCCACGGACATTTACATTATAGCCAAGTAGGTGATCCTAAGTATCGTTGTGTCTCTGTGGAACATACTGATTATCGGCCGATTCTTCTTGACGATGTTTTGAAGGACGCTGGATTGAAATAGTTCTTGACATCTAGTCAATAAACTGGTATAATAGTGTATGAGGTAGAGGGTTTCTGCTTCTTGTATAGTAATTTCAAAGGAAATTTTTAATAAATGGCAAATGAAAACCAAGTCGTAGTCTTTCGTGGCAAGGCGATGTACGCAAAGGTCTTGGGCGATCCGGTCCTTAACTATAACAAGGACGGTAAGGAATGGAAAGTAGACCTCGCCTTGACGCCCGAGACAGTCAAGGAAGCTAAAGCCCTGGGTATCGGCGACAGAATCAAACGGGCACAGCCCAAGGAAGACGAGCCTGACAAGCCTCTGTACTTGGACGGTCATCCTTACATGTCGTTCAAGCAGGCGGAGTACACCAAGGCCGGCAAGAAGAATGATCCTATCCCTGTCAAGGACATTCTTGGTAATCCGTGGCCGCAGGATCGGCTTATCGGCAACGGTTCTGACATCGACTTGAGGTTTGCCGTCGTGACTACACCCGGCAAGGCCAAGAAGAGTGCTTACATCCGTTCAATACGTGTCCTCAACCACGTCCCTTACGACAAGGTAGAGTTCGCAGATTTGCCTGTAGACGATCCTTTCTATGAGAAGATGAAGGAAGCACAGGCTCAGGCAGAGGCACGACACGTAGAAGAGGATAAACAGTTCAGAGAGGACTTCGGTGTTGAGCAAGAGTTTAATGACGACCTCCCCGTATGATTGAGACTTGGAAGCGAGTTCCTGATCACGACCTTTTGTGGGCATCAAACTTAGGTAGGATAAAATCTGATCCATATCTACAGCCTATGCCTAATGGCGGGTATCGAATCAGGGAGTTGCTTCCGACATATGGACACAATCAGCGAATAGGTAAGAGTTACTTACGTAAGATTATTGTTTTTAGGCGGAAAACATATAAAGTTGCTTCTTTAGTTTGTAAATCTTTTGTTGGGCTTAAGCCTTCTGGATCAGTTGTTTCTCATCTTGATGAGATTTGGTTCAATAATGCAGCATCAAATTTGAGTTGGACGACTCAGAAAGTTAATATGAATATGCCGAAAATCAAACAGTATCAACGAGACGTGTGTCGTATTAAAATGCGAGGATTGCCTGTCTAACAGATACGTCGCTTAGACAGACATCCCTTGACGATAGCTTATAGCTATTCGAATGGTAGGATAAGGGCGGTCAAAGCCGTCGAGGGCCTCCACTAATTAAGGAAATATATGGAAATTAAACGACCTTTGACTAAATGTCCAGACTATAATGATGCAGGAGATGAAGCTTATTTTATCGACCCTGAACATACAATAAAGGACGTCCTCCGCTTCTGTTTCTATGATAGTCCTGAAGACTTTATGTACTTATGCGAACAAGTCTTCTTAGAAGAAAATGAAAACTGTGGCTGACACGATACGTTTGAAGTTCAATATGACGAGGAAGATCGAGGCCGTAGAGAAGGGTTGGTGTGTCGTCGAAGTCCCCGTCCCGGTCAACTGGGATAAGGTGGCACAGATGCTAGAAGAAGAGGACTACTCTCGCTTCCTAATTACAGAAAGAGATGTTACTTACTCAGAACCTCAGTATGACGTCATAGAGGATGGCACAACCGAAGGTCCGTCTAATGACGACAACGATCTAGGACCGGAGCCGACATATGCCTAATTTAGATACACTAGTTTCTGACGTCTATTCCCTATTTGATCCGAAGAGACCGCATGAAGTCAACGAAGAAAATCTCGAAACGTTTACGGAAGGTCTTAAAAAGATACTCCGACACAGGCTGGCCGAGCGGGAAGTCGTTGATCACGCCCTTCGGTTTTCCTCTCTGGGTCGCAAGAACAGACAGCACTGGTACGACGCCCATTCAGACGGACAAGAAGAAGAACTGACTAGCAAAACTTTGCTTAAGTTCCTATATGGTGATGTCATCGAGGCTCTAGTGCTTTTCCTTGTCAAGGAAGCCGACCATACCGTAGAGATGGAACAGGCCGAGATTGAAGTTCAAGGCGTCAAGGGCCATATCGACGCCCTTATCGACGGCAAAGTCGTAGACGTTAAGAGCGCCTCCCCGTATGGATACAAGAAGTTCAAGCAAAATGACGTCGTAGGAAATGATCCTTTCGGATATGTAGAACAGCTATCAGGTTACGCCTCTGTCTTGACACCTAACGAGAGTGCGGCTTGGCTGGCTTTCGACAAGGTACATGGAGATCTATGTGTGTCTCCTCTGTCCGCCTCTGTCATTGCAGACAACGATCCGTTGCCTAGAATTGAGGAATTGAAGGAAGTAATCCTTTTACCAGAACCTCCTCCCCGCTGTTATCCAGATGTTGAAGACGGAGCATCGGGTAATAGAAAACTTGGAACAGCCTGTTCGTACTGTCGTCACAAGAATAGGTGTTGGCCAGGTCTTAGGACTTTCCTTTACGCCAACACTCCTCGGTTTCTGACAGTAGTCGCAAAAACTCCTAATGTTCCTGAGGTTGTAGCCGGTGATTTAGTAGTGGCAGAGGATGACTAGGCGTGACGCCTACCTAAGACGGGTCTACGGCATCACCGAGGAAGACTATGAGAATATCCTACTCAATCAAGGAGGTGGATGTGGAATCTGCGGAAAGACAAAGGAACAAGAAGGCAAACATCTCGCCGTCGACCACGACCATGTTACCAGACTGGTACGAGGAATTTTGTGCGGCTACTGCAATTACCGTTTGCTTCGGCGTCACAGGGATGTTGATCTACTTAGACGCATGGCGTCTTATCTTGAGACTGCTACTACGTTTGTAGTCCCTAAGAAACCTAAACGTAAAAAGAGAGTTAGAAAATGTCGAAAACACTAATGGTAGATCCGCCCTCGGGCTGGCAATACGGCTTTCCACGCCCATATGATTTTGAACCTAGTCATCCCAATTTGCCGGGCGAAGAATACCGTCAGGAAGTGAGAGAGTGGTGGAGAGATACAGGGTATCCTTCCAAAGATATTGATTTTGCTATTGAACATTCTCGATATTGGGAAGAAAACTCTTGAACAAGCCTCGCATTCTCCTTCTAGATATCGAGACAGCCCCTATCAAGGCCTACGTCTGGCGGTTGTGGGACCAGAACGTCGGTCTTAACCAGATCGTCGACAACGGAGGCGTCCTCTGTGTAGGAGCTAAATGGCTCGGAGAGAAGGATAGATATATCTTCTCAGATTGGGCCGACCCTAAACAAAGCAAAGAGCATAACCATCTAGACATGCTCTACGACATATGGAATATGCTCAATGAAGCCGACGCCGTCGTTACATACAACGGAGACAGGTTCGATTTGCCGAAGTTATACGGCGAGTTCTTGCTTAATGGTTTCGGGCCACCGCCGCCTGTTACTAGTATCGACGTATACAAAGCCGTCAAGAAGTTGGGCTTCATCTCAAACAAGTTGGCGTTTGTTGGACCGCTGCTAAAGCTTGGTGCCAAGATCAAGGTAGAAGGCTTTGAACTATGGACTAAGGTCATGGACGGAGACGCAAAGGCCCAGTCTAGGATGGAAAGGTACTGTCTACAAGATGTCAAACTCCTCGAACGAGTATATAAGAAAGTACGCCCATTCATCAGGAACCATCCGCACCTGGGCGAGAAGGCTCACGAATGTGGAGCTTGCGGTAGTAACCGGGTACAGAAGCGAGGCTTTCGCAGGACAAAGAGCTTCCTTATTCAAAGAGTCCAGTGTATTTCATGCGGATCATGGCAGGACGGCGTGAGGCATAAAGTTGTCTGATGCCGTGATGATAGAACAGTTGGACCCAGATCTGCGTAAGGCGTTAGAGGATCGGTTCGAAGGATGGGAGTTAGTCGATTTTCTTTCTATCCCTATTGAAGACGTGATAGACATGTTTGAGGAAGAAATACTGGCATCCCTCGAAGACGTAAAAGAATTTGCCGGTCTTAGAGAACAAGAAACTGATGAGTAAAGAACAAGATTATTACTTCTGGCTAGGAGACAAGGCCGAGGCAACTCCCATGACAGCAGAAGAGTTCGAGAAGAAGATAGCCGAGATTAGAAAGGCATACGATGATTGGGTAAACGTTCGTGTACCAGAGAAAGGGTGCTACGGAGATGACTGAGGATGAATTCTTCGGACGTGTTGGAGATGCCATGGCTAAGAAGGCTTTTCCAGACGAGACCAATCCTAAGGATCTAATCGGAGTAACTAAGCCTAATGTCTTTGCCGTTCCTCCTGCCGCCATCCTTCACGAAGCTATGGCTATGAATGACGGCGGAAATAAATACGGCTTTTATAACTGGCGAGAGAAGAAGGTTCGTAACAGTATCTACATCTCTGCCTGCATGAGACACCTATATCAATACCTAGACGGAGAAGACTTTGACCCGAAGAGCAAGGTACATCACCTTGGCCATGCCCGTGCTTGTCTTGGGATTATACTGGACGCTCTTGAGACGGGGAACCTCGTTGATGACAGACCCCTACACGGAGCAGCTCCCACAATGATCCGTCGTTACGAAACCAATGGAACATTTGATGGAAGAATTGATGTCGTCTAAGTCGTTGTATCTCGCAGGACCTATGTCTGGTCTGCCTGACTTTAACTTTCCTGTCTTTAACAGGGAGGCTTACCGCCTTCGTAGGGAGGGATGGACGGTGTACAATCCTGCCGAGAAAGAGTGCGAGAAAGGTCTCGACCCAGACGCCAAACTTACAGGCGACTCTCAGAAAGCTATTGACAACGGCTTCAATTTCCGTGAAGTCTATCTTTGGGATGTCACGAAGGTCATAGAGAGTGACGGTATTTACATGTTACCGGGTTGGGAACAGTCGCCGGGTGCTAGAGGTGAACACGCCGTCGCCGTCGCCATGAAGAAGTATTATCCAGACTATAGGATCATTTACGGCTAGCATGACGAGGTCACGAGTTTAATGCCTTACATCCACGAAGAAGACCGGGAACGTCTAGAGAACGGCATTCCTAAGACCCCTGGTGAATTGAACTACCTACTGACTAGGGTTTGTCAAGACTATCTAGACGGTCGTGTCGGCTACGGCTACTTCAACGACGTCATAGGTGCCATTGAGGCGTGTAAGTTGGAGTTCTATCGTCGTGTAGTAGCCATCTATGAGGGCAAGAAGATCAAAGAAAATGGCGATGTCTATTAGGATGTTTGATGGTTAAAGGCATCAGGGGTTACGACGAGAAGCAACGCCGTAAGATCCGACGACAGAACAGTGTGGCAAAAGACCTGAGGACTCCTAAGTATAGGTCTCGGAGAGTAGAAATAAACAAGGACGACAAATACCCTATGCGAATTGAAGACATAGACATTGACACAGAATAGTCCTTTCGAGACTCCGTATCAGGAGGTTATTTACAAGTCTCGTTATTCAAAGTGGCTTGAGAACGAGGGTCGTCGTGAGAACTGGGACGAGACTGTCGGAAGACTTTGTGATTATTATAATAACCAAGTTATCAAACTTACTGGCGGACCTTACGACGATGACGGAATCTATGACGCTATCTATAGCCTAGAGGTGATGCCCAGCATGAGGGCGTTGATGACGGCAGGGCCTGCCCTAGACCGCTGTCACGTTCCGGCTTATAATTGTGCCTATCTGCCTATAGATAGTCCCCGTAGTCTGGACGAGTCTATGTACATCCTCATGTGCGGTACGGGTGTGGGTTATTCAGTGGAGAAGAAATATGTCGATCAATGGCCAAGGATTTCAGAGGCGTTCGAGGAAAGTCCTACTGTCATTACAGTTGCAGATTCTAAAGAAGGATGGGCCAAGTCCTACCGAGAACTCGTCTCACTACTCATTGCTGGTCAAATACCGCGATGGGACGTGTCACGTCTTCGCCCTGCCGGGGCACGCCTCAAAACCTTTGGTGGACGTGCTTCAGGACCAGAACCTTTGGTCAACCTTTTTGAATTCTCTGTTGCAGTCTTTCAAGGAGCAGCCGGCCGCCGACTGACTTCCTTAGAACTACACGACCTGATGTGCAAGATCGCAGACATCGTAGTAGTAGGGGGAGTCCGTAGAAGTGCAATGATCTCTCTGTCGGACGTTACCGACGAGAAGATGCGAGACGCCAAGACAGGTGCGTGGTGGGATTTGTACGGCTATCGTAGGTTGGCTAACAATTCTGCCGTCTACGAAGATAAGCCAGACATGGCTTTGTTTATGAAGGAATGGAAGGCGTTATATGACAGCAAATCAGGCGAACGAGGCCTCTTCTCCAGAGAGGCTTGCAAGAAGGTTGCAGGAAGAAATGGAAGACGTGATCCAGAGTTTGATTTTGGGACGAACCCATGTTCGGAAATCATCCTCCGACCATTCCAATTCTGCAATCTCACGGAGATCGTTGTCAGAGCTGACGACACAGTTGAAAGCCTTAGTCGCAAGGCTAGAGTCGCTGCCATTCTCGGTACGATCCAAAGCACCTTCACTGATTTCAGATACCTAAGGAAGAAATGGCAGGAGGCTTGTAATGAAGAGCGCCTTCTTGGAGTTTCTCTCACGGGAATTTGCGACAATCTTGGAGTGCTCGGCCAACCCGAGACGCTTGCACGACTACGTCAAGTCGTCGTTGACACCAATGTCGAGTGGGTGGCTCGTCTTGGAATCAATCCTTCTACCGCCACAACTTGTGTTAAGCCTTCTGGGACTGTGTCTCAGCTTGTTAATTCTAGTAGCGGCTTACATGCACGTCACAGTCCTTATTATATCCGGACTATTCGGGCGGATAACAAAGATCCTGTCACGCAATTCCTGAAGGACAACGGAGTACCTAATGAACCTGACATCTCTGCCAAAGAAAGTACTACGGTATTTTCGTTCCCTATCAAAAGTCCTGAGGGAGCTGTCACTAGAAGAGATAGAACAGCTCTCGACATGCTTGACCTTTGGCAAAAACTACAAGATCATTGGTGTGAGCATAAGCCTTCAGCGACAATCAATGTTCGTGAAAGCGAATGGTTCGATGTCGGGGCGTGGGTTTACAGAAACTTCGACACCCTCTCAGGAGTATCCTTCTTGCCCTATGACGGTGGTAGTTATAAGCAGGCACCGTACCAAGAGATAAGTGAGGAAGAGTACCTTGAGTTGACAAAGAAAATGCCGCAGACCCTGAACTGGGCGCGGCTTAAGGATTACGAAACTGAAGATCACACTACTGGAAGTCAGGAATTAGCCTGTTCATCCGGGATATGTGAAGTAACAGATATAGGAGTCAGTTAATGGAAGAGAAAATTTCTATCCCTGTTTCAGAATACGAGGATCTTATTAAGACATCTCGTTGGATGAATGCCCTTGAGGCAGCGGGCGTAGATAACTGGGATGGCATTGATTTTGCCCGAGAGATTTATAACGGAGAAAATGATGTCTAAAATCGTAGGCGAAGACGTTTGGATTTCCCCAAGGCGTGTCCTGTGGGCCGCCCTATGGAAGGGATTCAAGAACATCGTCATCGTAGGAGAGGACGAAGACGGCAACATCGAAGTCTTCGGCACCGCTGGAGGAAAGAAGAGTAACTCCATGATGACCAAGGCGATCAGGTATATCAAGAATGGATGACAGTATTATGACTGAAGCGGCTTGTCTTAGGGAGGAGCTTGTAAAGGGGCTTCTTCCATACCTTTTAGACAACTCTGTCGAGGATGTTATCAAGACAGCCGCCTCCCTAGAGAAGTACATCATTAACGGCGATGGCTAGGGTAGTAAACGACAGGGCGTTGAGGGCGCATTTGGTGAATGAGCTGGTGCCTTATCTGGTGGAATGGCCGGCCAAGGACATCCTAGACCTTCTCGCCCTGTTGGAGGCTTTCATCCTAGTAGGTAAGACAGACGGAGCTATCTTGAGACTTATTCCGAAGCAGAGTTAGTACAACCCGAGAATAGAATGTCTGCCTTCCCGCCATACCTCGTCCACTCAGACACCTTGGCGAGGGCTGCTGCGGCAAGTCCCTCTAGATCTAGGGGCATCCCTTCCTCCGAAAGTTTCTTCGGCTGGACGGGGATGTCCCCTTTCTTTATGCACTTCTCTACCTTTAGGACTGGTCGATCTACGAACTGAGTCCTGATTCCCGTATGAGAACAACCAGCTAGAAGTAGAAGTATTAGCAAACGTTTCATTTAATCAATCCTGTGAGTATTCCGCCTAACGTCCAGACAGAGAGATCTAGACTACTGCCCCAACCCAGTCGCCAGATCTTGAACGTCCCGTGCTGGGCCGTCTCTCTGACTAATCCGAATAGAAGTCCTGACGCACCTCCGTAAACATACCCTCCGGCGGAGACTATGGCCGTCAATACGAAGGCCGCCACAAGATGCAGGAGTTGATCCCTAAACTCAGAGCTTATTCCAAGCATCTAGCAAGTCCTTTGGTATTGTACAATGAAGAGTCGTAGGCCTAGTCTTAAGTTTCTTTTCAAGATCCACCAACGTCTTGTCTTTTTTGTCCTGCTGCTTCAACCTGTCAGCGATATCCTGCTGGGTCTTTTTCTCTTGGTCCTCTGCCGCCTTTAACTTGACAGAGATGTTTTGTAACTCAGTCGTCAAGCTCTTCACCGAATCGTTCGACACGTCTAGGGCCATCACTACCTGATCTCTTTCTGCCCTTGCCTTCCCGAGCTTCAAGTTCGTTATATAGAGCAAGCCCGCCAAGATCACAGCGACACTTGTTACACCTGCAAGGACGTACAGGTAGAATTGACTTAGCCATAACATAATCCTATCCCAAATTGACATCATTAACTCCTTGAGGCGTCAGTGTACTAAGACACAACGCCTTTTCTTTTTCCCTACGAAGGACCAGACCGTGGACGACTTTCCCGCCAGCTTTGTTGTATTTCAAGATGAAATTACAGCCGCCCAGAAAATCTCCTCTATTGAAAAGAACGGCGACGGTACTCTTCTGATAGGCCGATACACCTATATTATACGAGAGGGATACGACGGAGGCGAGTTGAACGGGATGGTACGCCAACTGAGGGTTTACAGCAAGCACTCCGTTGATATATTTCTGGGTATCTTTGAGGGTGAGATCGTCACACTCTTTGTCGGTATAGACTTTCCTAACTACGATATCTTTTCCGGTGTGCCCATCACAAACAGTCAAGACCTTTACGATATCATAGTAAGGGACATTCCTACGACCTTCGAGTTCCTTGATATTGGGAACAGCCAAACCAAGGGCTACGGCGACTAATCCAGACACGCCTCCAGTGGCCGCGACTTGTTTAGCGGAAGGCATTCCACACCAAGGCGATGACACCTAACAGACCTGAGCCGAGAATTAAAGAGGCGAACCATATTGCACCCATGCCTTGGGCCTTGAGCTTCAACAGATCATCGAGCTTTGTGTTAGTTTCAGAGATAGAGACTTTCAACTCGGCGTGCTGGTTGGCGTCGTTAATGATATGCTCTGCCATAGTCTGCTGTATCTGAGAGAACCTAGTCTCTAAGATGGCTATTCTTTCGCCTTCAGTCAAGATACTTTCCTTTCACTGTTCCTTTGGGTGTTTCGTCGTTCTTTTCTTTTATAGACCTAGTGTCGTTATTGTAAGCTGCGGCAACGTCAGACCAGAACATAGGAGCAACAAGATCTTCTACGGCTTGTCCGGTAGAGAACTTCTCTCCGACAACATTTTCACCGGCAAGAGCATTATGTGAAACTGACGGCAACGGAGCCTCCTTGCCACGAGCAAAAGAACCTACCGTGTCTGATAACTTTTCGGGCTTGTACCCTTTGGCGTTTTTATTCCAAGCACTCTTGAGATCCTTGATATTTTCCTTAGAGTCTTTTTTCTGACTAGTACGAATTCTCTCTGCAAGCACGGCGTACTGTTGTACACCGCCCATGATATCGTAGTGGATCTTTCCTCCGTAGGTGGACGCTCCTACGCCAAACACACCCGGAGAGGCTTGGGCAACACCTGCAAGACCTCCTTTACTTGGTATCACAATCTTAAGAGCGTTAGAGCTTCTTAGGTCTGTTTCTACGTCGGCACCGTTGAGTTTGAACAGAGTTAAAATAGTCGCGACGATGCCTCCGAAGGCTATAGCCTGTTTGATGTACTGCATCCTTACGAACGGATCTGTCTTTAGGTAGTTCATAGGATTCAACAGGGCTACCCTAGAAGCCTGAAACTTCGGAGAGAAGAAGAGAGCATTCATAATAGGGGTGGCGTCGTTCAACATTTCCCCTACACGATGTCTTATAGACCCAGGTTTGCCTCCCCGGAAATCACCGCGCCCTGTGCTGTTGTTGACAAATCTAGCCAACTGCTTGCCAAATTTAGGCGAGTCAATATCGGCCCCGGCCTTCTCGGCCATGGTTAGTAGGTTGTCAAAGGTGTTGGCACGAAGATCATGGAGGAAACCCGAGTACGCCCTGTCAGTGGCACGAACCCATCTGCCATACGTCTTGTTATAAACCTTCGCAGGGGCTGATAGAATAGGACCACCTACTTCAGGCAGATGTTCTGCCAACGGAGAAAGAAACGCCTCCTCTCTTGTAGAAATTTCTTCTCCTGGTAATGGTCCTCCAGGTCCCATATTATGCCCGCGCCCAGGAGTCGGTCTGTCGCCTACGGCAAGATCATATTCTTCGTACAGGTCGGCGTTAGGTCTGGACCAGATGTCTTTCTTTAAGGCTTCGTAATTCTTTTCGTCCCATAGGTACTTGAACATCCTGGCTCCGGCCTGCCAGAATTCCTTAGTATGTACACGAGTCACGCCCTGCCGTAGTGGTGCGCTAAGATCCATGCTTGACTTCAACGTCCTTGGGATATTAAGAATATCCGACGTATGTTCTGCCAAGCTTTTCTTGGTGACGTCGTCTAGAGGAATCGCGTCGATCAGGTCGTCTGAGAAAACTTGACGCAGAAGATCTAGTTCTTTGTTAGTCGGCACTTCGCCATCGAACAATTTTTGTATAGCAAGTCTTGCAGTGACAGGGGAGAATGTCTCGCCGTGGGCACCTTCGTATTTGAAGTCGGCTGCTATATCAAAAAGAGCTTCTTTGTCAGCTTCGCTTATCTTATCTGCGATAGGTTCGAAGTCGGTCTTCTCGAACCGGCCTTTCATAGCAGAGAGTTCGCTAGATAATCTAGCCCGTCCTGCTCCGCTTTTTCGAGCCTCCAGCATCTTGGCTATTTGTTTCTTACGACCTTCCTTAGTCAGAAGATCTTCGGCTTTTCTTCCTGGGCCGGCTTTAGCGAGAGCTTCTCTTAGTACTCCAACAGGATCAGGCCCTTCAGGAGGCAGCCCACCTCCAGCAGGAGGTTCGCCGGGAGGTGTTCCGTCGCCGTCTACAGGGGCTTCAACTGAAGGCTCGTCTATGTCCTGAGACATCGCTTGTTCACGTGGGGTATCGCGTCGATCATTCTGCGCCCAGAAGTCACGGACAGCCTGATCGGCAACCTTGATATCAGGGCCGTTAAGATCTATAGGAGCATTCTCGTCTATTCCGTGTTCACGGTTGTAGGTGTTTCTTGTGTCATGCCAGATCTTTGTGGCTTCTTCGGATAGGGCGAGATCGTCGTAGTTACGGATGTCATTGGCGGCTTTAGGTGTTTTACTTTTCAGCGGGTCAGTATTAATTATGAATTCATTATAATTTTTATCTGCTTCGTACCACCGATCTTCTGCGGCCTTTTTGTTTTTTCTATTTGCTCTTCTAGCAGCAGTGGCCGCATCATCAAGTTCTTTCTTTAGAAGATTGTATTGAACTTTCCAATCTTCTGCTCCCGCAATAGTAGACTCGATTAAATTGTTTGTATTAGGGGTATAAGGTATAACAGATGGAGGAACGGCCTCGCCCTGTTGCTGTTCTTCTACGACAGCCCTGTCGTAAGGATTCGTCGGATCAGGTTCGTAGCCAGTAAACTCTTCAGGCAGATCTCCGTGTTGACGCATCAACTCGTCTGGTGTCATATGCTCAGGTGGAATATCTTTCTCGAATACCAGTGCCTGTTGTTCATTACCCTTCTTACGGGCATACGCCGCCAAGGTCCTTTGTCGTTCCACTAAGGCGTTAGTAAGACGATCTCCTAGTTTCTCTAGTAGCTTGGGATGGGCTTTGCTTTTTTCTGCCCTTAGATAAAGGGCTTCGGCATCTCTGAATTTCTGACTCGTAGAGGCCACACTAGGATTATCATTAATAGCTACGGCCTCGAACTTGCTTCCGAGCTGTGCCTCTTCAAGACCTTTCAACTGATAAGGCCCGGCTGCGACTTTCAATTCTGCGTCAGTCGCTCCGGCTTCACGCATTTTCTGGAGATTAGCAATCAACTCAGGCGGAGCTGGAGGAATACGAGGACGTGCCGTACCGGGTGCTCCTAGAAGAAGCATCGCCGGAGAGTTAGCCAAATCGACCGACGAACGGGCGGCATTCTCTGAACTGTCTGGATCAGCCCCTACGATGTTACCTAACGCCCCTACGTCGTGGGCTATCAAGGATGAGATAGCTCCTTGGATACCTTCTAGCGTGGCTGTGCCGGCATCAACGAGAGGCCATAGAAAGCCAGAATATTTCTTGATAGTCTCGTAATCAGGGTTGTCTTCATCGATACCCAGCCTCTTGCCTACCGTCTCGGTCCACGCCTTGGCGGCAAGACCCCCTGTGTCGACAGTCGTAGGTTCTACCTGCTTAGGAAGTTTATTCGCCGCTTCCATAGTGATAGGCTTATCGCCTTCGACTAACTGTCCGCCTTGATTGGTATCGACAGGATCATCCAGATACCTGCCCCCTAGAACTAAGAAGTCAGGTCCTTGTCCTTCAGTACCTTGCTTTCCCACGAGAGGAAACTTGCTTCCCGGAAACTTGGAATGGACGTGATCGGATTCAATAAACGGAACACCTCCGGCTGCCTTGACGGCTGCGACTATCTGCGAACGTGTGTATCTTCCATCGCCCGGAGTTATATCAAGACCCTCACCCTTTAGGTGGGCAGAGTCGGTGACACCTCCGACGGCTTGATTGCCCTTGTAAGTCCTCGTAGCACTACGGACCTGCGCCCCTGGAAGAGCCGAGTTCAACATAGTTAGAGGATCATCGAGATAGGGCATAGGCTACTGCCAAAGCTTTCCGTTAGGGCTTGTCCAGATACGGCCGTCAGGGGTCTGATACCTGTCGCCAGCCTTACGAGGTGGTTCGGCAGGATAACCCTTCTGCGCCGTAGTAAGTCTAGTCTCTTTGTGGACGTCGACGTTGCCTTTCCTTCTATCCCTACGGATATCGGCAGCGGCCTTTGTAGCGGCGTTGGCGGCTTTATTAAGGTCGAGGGCTTGCTTACGAAGAGAAGCGACTTCCTTCCATTTGTCTGCCCGTTCAGTAACACCCGCCCTTGCAGTATTGGCGTTGGCGTTCTGCTGGGCGATGGCTCGCGATAGATCGACGTCTTCAAGACGTTCAGATTGATTGACATTCAACGTCGACTCAGCCACCTGATCTGCCCAACCCGCCGGATCGGACTCATCATAAGGAAGGATACTCAATCCTCTCTTAGCCGCGATGGCCTCAATAATCGGGCGGGCCTTGGCGGCAGTCTTGGCAGGGTCTTTAGAAGTCTTGATGGTGTTGGCCAATCCGCCGATGTAATTCAAAGAGGCTAGATTAGCCTTGGCGGCCGAGGCTTCGGCAGAAGCAGTCTGGGCGGCGGCCTTGCCTTGTGCACCCTGTCCTTGAAGCATCTTCATATAAAGAGGAAGGGCAACCTTAGCCCCGCCCGGAGTCTTGGCAAGACGTTGTATAGCCCCGGCAGGATCTTGAGTAAATCCCTCTAGGGCCTTCTGCTGCATAACGGGTGCGTAGACTGGTTGTCGACCGTGTATCTGGAGATAAGCGTCGATGACCTGTCCGATGTAATCCTGTACACCAGAACCCTTCTGTGATTTCCCACCTGTCAGAAGAGAGATAGGACTTGGATCGGCAGCTTCTGGTGGTTCGATACCACTGGCATGACCAGTATTAAAGACAGTCCCGTACTTGGGAAGCACAGGATCTAATCCGTCACCGCCAAAGAGGGAATCAAGAAGCCCCATTATTTCTTACCCCCTGACTTCGACTTGCTGACCTGGCCGACGTTGGCTACGAGGCCGCCTGCACCAAGACCAAGCTGACCAAGATTGATTATGTTGTCTAGATAGTCTTGATACTTAGTAGAGGCGTAGTCAGTACCGAATTGATCAAGGGCCTTCAACGTACTGCCGGAATTCAACAGACCTTTGGCTGCACTATTTCCGGTAATCGCCTGAGAACCCTGGTCCAGGCCGAACTGGTAGCCTGTTGAGCCTTTCCAAGTATCGAATGCTTTTTGCTGTTCTTCAGGGTCTCCGCCAATACCTAGAAGGGCGGCGATGGCGTCTGTGGCGTTGCCTGTCTGCCCTGCCGCACCGGAGAACTGATCAGTAATCAAACCCCTGTTCACGTTCTTAGAAGACTGCGTCGTCCCGCCTCCGCCGAAGAGACTGCCTAGAAGAGAGAGCCCACCCCCTACAATCGCTGGGGCAATCATTCTTTAATCCTATTCATGTATTCATCCTTGTAGAGCAGGAACATTTCACACGGTCCTCTGTTGGTGTTTACTACGCCAAAGCTTTTGAAACCTAATTGACGAGACATCCAACGGGCGTTACGTAGTTGGAGAGGAGTCATACCTCTTATGACAGTGGCGTCAGTAGTTTCGAAGAAGTGTCTGAGAGTTTCGTCAGCTATCTCTTTGGCTTCTTTTCCTCTAGAGACGAAGAAGTAATGCCCGGCATAGACATGGGGTTGTACTCTGTTGAAGAAGGCAAAATTCTCTCCGTCTGTGTAGGCATAATTGCCTTCTTTGTACATCCATTCGTAGGGATCGCAACCATAGAAGTCGTCGTCGTATCCTGCCACAGCATCCATACCGGCCTGTACTGAGAAAGTTCTTTCTATCAAGAACCGCGTCCATATAAAGAGACGGTTGTACCTACGTCGAAGTTTCCTGCCGATAAATAAAGAGTTATAGAAGTGATGGCGTCGTCATTCCCCCAAGTGCCTCCTCCGTATTGGGCCAAAGGAGTGATGTTGTCGTTACAGAAACTCGTATAAGAGAACTGTTTAAACAGGGCTCCGCCTGCTCCGGGAATAATCAACTCAATCGCCCCGGCCTGTCCTGCCGTCGTACTAGCCGCCGAAACAACACCGGCCTCGGCGTAAGCACCTGCCACCACCTGGACAGATCCTGATCTGTTGACTCTGTCGCTATAATAGTTGTTCCCTGTATCTCCGTTGAATCTAAGACGGACAGTCGCTGTCGTGGCGGCGGTGTCTCCTCTGCCATGGATGGCGATTATGAGATCATTTATGTTAGTCGTGTCTACGGCAAATTCTACGCTGGCTGCTGCGGCAAGTAAAACCGTACTATCCAAAATTGTCAGTACATTAGAAGCCGCAGTGGCAGTTTCTGCCAGAGTCTGCATCTGCCGTAGGAAATACGGAGTAGGATTACCCGTCTTCAGATCAATAATAGGTACGTTTTGTTGTAGGGGGTTAACAGTTACTGACATTACCACAACTCTGCGTCGTCGATACGAGGAACACCCGTATCGGTCAGTCGGAAGACTCTCAACGGAGAAGTCATCTTACCAAGACTTAACCACTGGACGTCCTGCGTAGGATCGTCTGTAAGATAGACGCTGCCCTGATCGTCATAAGTCACGCCTTGGTCGTCAGATGTTTCCAACTTGACACTAGTAACGGAAGGATACAACAAGGCGACATCACCGGGATAAACTAAGTCGTCTCCGTCTGGATAGACTACGTCAAAACCCTCTCCTGTCGGTTGGGTATGTCCGGCAGAGTATCCTATGATTACTCCGCCTACGGTAAGTCCGCTTCTGCCTGAGACTGGTACGCCTCCGGTAAGAATAGCAGTGATATCGTACGAAGAAAGAGCTACATATGGAGCCTCGTCTTGGTATTCCTCGACAGTCATGTCCCAAAGAAGACCAATGTTGTCGTCCCCTATGATCCTGTCAGTTCCCCAGTTCCAACCACAGCGTCCCCGCCAAGGGGCAGTCTCATTACTTGGAGTGAAGGAATTCCACTCCGACCAAGTCTTCGTACTCTGGTCATAGACGAGAGTGCCTTCAGCCCCTAGATATAAGATCCAGAAGGTGTGGCCGTCTATGTTGATCGGAAACGCCCTGAGATTCCTCTGGGCCGGTCTATCAAGATCTTCCTGATGTGTGGCTATCACGGCCTGAGCAATCAGGTTGTTTATTCTATTTTCAGTTCCTGAGGCGGCGGCCACTGTATAGGTGACGATGATGACACCGTCACCGCCGTCACCTCCGTTAAAGGTTACTGTGTTGCTGTCCCAGTTGTTGCCTGAGGAACCACCGCCGCCGCCGCCGTAACTACCGCCAGGACCACCTGCACCACCCTGTCCGTTATGATCACCTCCGCCAGGACCACCGCCACCACCGCCTGCTCCGGCAGTCGTGCCGTCCGTAAGGGCGTACTCAGTTCCGTCTCCGCCAGTGCCGCCGTTTGAATATTGCTTATAGGCCGTACCGCCACCGCCTGAGCCATCACTACCAGGACCACCGCCTGCGGCACCACCGGCTCCTGCCGTATAAGACAGACCTCCGGCTACGGCACCAGACTGAGTCCCGGCAGGACCGGCGCCGCCAGTACCACCGCCACCACCACCGCCGCCGCCTTGGAAGACTGTGCCGTAACCTGCGCCACCAGCACCTCCTACTCCAAGGGCAGAGCCGGCTGAACCGCCACCACCGCCGCCGGTCTTGCCGCCATCTCCGGTGTTTCCGCTGTTGCCACCGGCACCTCCGCTATTCGTCGTAGCCCCGACGCCTGAGCCAGCCGCGCCTCCGGCACCTCCGGTGTAGCTAGCGCCTAAACCCTTAGTGCCACCTTTGGCTACAACACCATTAGTCGAAAGAGCAGGAGCTACGTTACTTACGATGGAGAACCAACTGTCCGTACCGTCTGCGCCGTCTGCTCCGTCGTATGATCCGCCTGCACCTCCAGTGCCTGCGCTGTAATACGTAGGATTGCCTACGGCGGGTAATGTCACGGTAGTGGTAGAATAACCACCACCACCACCACCGCCGCCTCCGGTAGACCTGGCACGGCCTCTGCCCCCGCCTGCGCCTGCGCCTATCCCTACGATAGTCGCCGCAACACCGACGTCTGCATCAGCCGGCACTGTCCACGTACCCGCACCAGTTAATTTTACAGTTTTAGTTACAGCCATTAGACGATCTTCTTGGCTTGAATTGTGGCAGTGTTAAGACTTGTGACAGTCCACACACCTGACGTGGCAGGGTTGGTAGGAAATACGTCTTTATAGTAGGCGAAAGAAGTAGTGACGTCTCTGGCAGTTCCTGCCGCAGTGTATCCGTCGTTGATGATATTAATTTGTGTACTCGTAGTGCCTGAGGTTTTCTTCTGACGAGAATAAACTATGACACCACGGACACGGTAGAGGGAAGTCGAGACGTTGCCCAGAGTGAATGTACTCTTGGCGTTAAGTGTAGTCGAAGAAATATAGGCCGAGTCGTTAGGAGGCACGTCATCTACTAGGGCGTATCCGTCAGTGCCGGTCGACTTTGCCCAATCCGCCGTAGCGGTATCCGCCGTCGGAGGCATCTCGTAGACCGAACTATTTCCTACGAATGGGACGTTGTCGTAAGAACCTGAATTGTCGTAGACAGCAAGGTCGTCACAATCAAAGACTGCGGCGTCGGCAGTCCTTCTGTTGAAGACACCGATGTAGGTTATTTCACCAGTACCAGTCGTATCGGTGTCGATGTCGACAAGATTCAGGACGTTGTAATTCCTGCTACTGCTATCGCCAAAACCGATGCGGACGAAACCATCTGTCGGATGACAGTACACCCAAGTCTCGATGTAACCGTAAGTACCGGCTTCGAACAGGATACGAGTCTCTCCCAAGACTGTGCCGTCGTAGTCGCCTGATCTGACTTCTACAGTGCCTGTCGTAGTCACCCACAGAGAGATTTGATTCGTATTCGTACTATCCCGGAAAGACACGAGTCCCATAGCCTGATCTGCCGTAGGAAGCGCCGACAAATCGAAGGCGCAACCTACTCCAAAGACTGTGCCGGATGTCACGGCCTTCCTTAAAAGACCTGCGACGTCTGCCCTTGCGGAGTAAGTTCCAGTCCTGGGATTGGAGGCAGATAACGTAACACCAGTCGCCGACGTATAAATACCCTCGGTAAGAAGGGACGCCGTCGTTCCATAGACGTCAAAACTGTCGCCGTCTATGAGCACTACTCGTTGATTCCGTTTATCTGATTGTCCATCGCCCTCTGAATCCTTGCCTCGATACCTGGATACGATATAGGATTAGGACCTGACGTGACGTCGTACACCCTACCGTCCTGTCCTACGAGGATGACGCTGTCGTTGACTTTAACTGCCGTGTCAGGCCAGATACCCCTATTGAAAGGTCTGCCTTCGAGAGGTGCCATAGGAGCGGCGGCATCGCCTGTGACATACCATGGCTCCGTCGTATTCGTACCAAATAGCCAGAACTGATCTCCGATTGTAGTGACGTTAAGAACGGGGTCGAGGCTTGACTCGGCTTCGGCGAAATCTAGGGGATTGACTGTGATTGCACCTGGCTGTATCCAATAGAAACGTTGAGAGAACGGCGCACCTACAGTTACGATGACGTAACCTTTGATGTAATCCAGAGAAGTCGCCGAGACGTCGTCTGGAAGAGGACAAGGCAAAAGAGCAGCACCGTCGGTGTAATACTGTAAAGAGTTGCCGTCAGCGATCCAAAGGTATTCAGTATCTCCAGAGACATACGCCGTAGTAAGGTAAGGTACGCCGTCTCCGTGGATGCCTCCGACGATCTGGGTCACTACGTCGGCTGTATCAGGCGCTTTAGCCACCCTCCAGAGTTCAGCCCCTGAGACTACGAACATGTCGCCGTCGAAGACGCCGTCCTGCTGATACACCGCCCTAATAGGACCAGTACCTACGTAGGTTCGACGTTTAAGAACCGGCCTTAGAAGCATCGAGACATTACCAGTAAGATTCGTAGGCGTCTCTTCGAAGTATCTGTTTACGATCTTAATGTCAGGTTCACGGGCAATCGTCCGTTCCCAAGTCGTCCTACCTAACGGGATAGAGACGTAATCATTCTGGTCTGGTTTTTGTTTAAGAGGCATAATCTAGATACCCTGCAATGGCTGTGCCCTGTATTACAGTCCCGGCCTTTACGTCGTACTCTGTGGTCTTCTGCTTATTTCCTATAGGATAATGTACGAAGACGGCGTCTCTTGGAAGAGGTTCGTCGACCAAGACATCAAAGTAATAATCCAGATCTTTATTTGATCTAGCCAGTACACAACACGTCACGTGGTCATTCATGGTTATTCGAGTGAAGGCATTTATCGGTAAGTAGCCAACACCATTTTCTACGTTGTGGTCTCCGACAATACCAACATCTTCGGCGAAACCTGTAGGAACATCATAGGTGTAATACGCCGTACCAGAAACCGTGAACGACACATGTTCTACCGTACCGAATTCAACACCTAGGTTGTGGAGGTTGACTAACGTCTGATTCTTTTCAGGTTGTTTGAAATCCCTAGGAGACATATTGGCCCACCAACCTGGCTGCCTACGAAAAGGTCTGCCGTTTTCCCAGTAACTGTAAACAGCCTTGAGATCGTTATTGATGTAGATGGTTTCGTCTTTACAAGGTTTCATGAAAAAGTCACATTCGAAGGAGAAGCGCCGAACGGATTACCGGAAGCATGAGATCCTGTAACCCATCTTGTTTGTCCGCCAGAAAAGGAAGGAGCGCCAAAGAAGAAGGTAGTACCGTTTACTACGGCCTGAGATATATTAAGAGCTGTTTGATCTCCGTTAAGAGCTAATTGAAATATACCTGTCCCGGCGCTGTCGTCGTCATATTCATAAATACCTGTAATAGTTGCTCCTCTTAAGGTAGTCGGAGACACTGCCCCTATAGTAGATCCATTCAGGGCGTTTGATGCATTGGCAAAACCATACTGACTAAGAAAGATCCCGAGTTTGGGATCAACGACACTGTCAGTACCAACCGTTACTGAAATGACATCTGTCGAGGAGTAGACAGTAAGAAGAGCGCCACCCATTACGTAATACCCTCGCCTCTCATGCGCCAAGTCGTACTAGTCATTTTTTCAATCGAGGCTCCGCCGTTGGCTGCCAAGGTCCTAGAACCGGTCGAGGTTCCCCACCTCAACGTATCGCTCGTAATAGCAATAGTGACGTTACCACCGCCGTTCTCGTTCTCAAACTTGATGATCGTTCCAATAGGAAAAGCCACTGAGGCATTGGCAGGAATCGTCCATGTATGGGTAGAGGCCGAGGTGTGATAAATAGTCTTACCGGAATCAGTCATCAGGATGCCGTAAGTGCCGTCCTGGGTGTTAACAGGAGAGCCTAGGTAGCCTATTGAAGTCGTACTAGGCGTGGCGGCAGGAGTTAGATTAGCACCGGCAGAGAAGACTGCCGTGGCAGACAGTGTCTGTACACCGCTCCAAGTATTGGCACCGTCGGTGAGGGCTACCTTAGTACCACTAGTTCCCGTATCTACAAGGGCGGCCGTGCCGAGAGAAAGCTGTGTCCGCATCGCGGCATAGTTGGCCGCCCCTAGAAAAGTCTGTACGTTAGCGGAAGGGGTGATAGCCGAAAAGGTATCTAGGTTAGCCGAGTAAGCCTGGACGTTTACACCAATGGCTAGGCCGAGATTGACTCTGGAGGTAGTAGCACTAGCGACATCAGATAGGTTGTTGGCAGCAAGAAGATCTCCACCACCTCCACCAGGAGCCGAAAGGACAGTGCCGGTCAGGGTAAGATTTGCGCCCAACGTCAATTCTTGGAAGTTACCAGCTCCCGAACCCTCTCCTCGGCCTACAATGACTGAGGCGGCTGAAGAGTTCTGCATCTTGGCGAAGGTGACTGCGTCGTTGGCGATAGTCGTCGCTACGGCACCAGTCGTCGTTGTGACGTCACCCGTAAGGGCTGGCATACGAGCAGCCGGCAACGTACCTGCACCAAGGTCCGAGGCAGAACCGGAAGCCGCTACAGTGGCAAGACCGAGATTGTTTCTAGAGGTAGCCGCCGAAGCGACATCAGAAAGATTGTTGGCGGCCAAGAGATCGCCGATGCCGGTGACACTCAACGTCGTAGCAGACATGCTCAGGCCGGTGCCTAGGGTGATCTCTTCTACGTCGCCAGAACCAGAGGCGGAACCACGACCGAGAAGTTTAGAAGCCGCCGAGACGTTCTGCATTTTGGCGTAGGTGACGGCGTCGTTTGCAATCGTGGTAGTCACTGCCCCAAGAGTCGTAGTGACGTCGCCTAGGAAAGCCGGGAAGCGACCGGCAGGAATGGTACCAGTGTTTAGATCTGTGGCACTGCCCGAGGCTGCGATACTGGCAAGACCTAGATTGGTTCTACTAGTAGTGGCAGACGCGACGTCACTGAGATTGTTAGCCACCAGAAGAGCACCAGAGGCGGAAGAGATAGCCCCGATCTCGGCCTGCTTGGTGACTCCGTCTACGACTACGGCGAAGCGGTCGTCGCTGGCTAGCGTGGCGGCAGGAGGAAGATTGTCGAAGGGTGTTTCGTTAGCCATTAATATGGAAGTCCTGCGTTGAAGGCTGCCGTAGGATTGTACCAACCATAACTATATCCTTGCTGTGCCCAGTAATATCTGTCGGCAGTTGTGTTAGGCATCCTCAACAGACCCAACTCCGAAGGCATTTGTATAGTCTGCCTGTACCTGGCTCTGAACTGCGACCTAGCCCTTTGAAGAACCAGCATCGACTGCTGGTCCATCTCGGCGGCATACGCCGGATTGAGACGTAGTGCCAACATAGAAACGAATAGGTCGTCGAACTCGACAGGAAACGGAAAAGTATCCGAGGCGACGAGAGTAGCCAACTTGTACCAATTTCCGGTGTCCTGTCGATAGAACCATTCCGTAGACAGACCGTTAGTCGCCAACGTTACAGAAGAAGCGCCTTCGATGTTTCGGCCGTTGCCGTTGATAACTACGTTGTAAGTCGCGAGATTTCCTGCGACGTCTATAGCTCCTAGCCGAGTCCCATCGTCTGGTGTAGGATGGAGATAGACAGTCACCGCCTCGTCTATGTTTAACATCAGGACGGAGTTCTTAGGAACGAACCATTCAGCCGGAGGGACGTTGTCGTACCACGGAAAACCCGACGGACGGGAGATGTTGTCTCTGCCCAACGGGACAGGATCTAGTTGTTCACCGGCCTCGTTGCCATAGACGGACTTGACTATACGGTTAAGATAGCGTAGTGCCTCGGTACGTTGGTTAGTTGTTAGAGTGCCGTTGACAGAGATAAGATTGCTCTGCCTAAAGGCATCGGTTATGATTTCTGATACAGTAGTCATCTAGAGTGTGTTACCTCCGGCCCATTCATGTCCGGGCAGATTGTTATTAGCCAACCACTGAAATAGATCTGATGCCTTTACCATCCGGACGTTGCTTATGGTATAACAAGAGATGCCTCCGATTGTACCAAGGACGCCATTATCCTTTATGTACTTAGCGACCTTGCTTCTCGACCACTGTTCGCCGTTGCCGTTTGTCAGTTTGTCGCGTATGTCAGTTATACGTAACAACATTACGAAACCGCTAAGGAATGTCGGAGGAGTTGTGACGTTACCGTCTTTGTCTAGGACTGGCGAGGCCGTCATTAACTTGCCGCTATCGGCCCACCAACACCAGTCTATACCAGACGTCGGGGCGTAGAACGTCATGCCTTGTTCGTCAGTTACTTGTACTGCCAGATTACGCGCAGCGAGTAGACTATAGATCGTTGCCTGGGAGGCGGATTGTAGTGCGAGATCAATCATGACGTCAGACTCTGTAACTTGCCATTAGGTAGTCGCTTGTTGTAGTATTTGATCGAGCCGATGTGGCCGTTGAGCCAGCTCTGCGCCCCGTTATAGCTTCCTATGTACATGCGATCGTTAGTGGTAGGAGGCGCCCCAGAAGCGGTTGTGCCAGCAAGAACGCCGGCGACCACAAGCGCAAAATCGCTCGTTTTGTAGGCGAACCCGAGTTTGGCAGTTGTCGCGGCCCCATCCGCTGATGTGCCGATCGTAGACTGATTGACGGTTCCGACGTATGTCTGCTCCGCCCACCGCTTACCGGCAGCGGCTATGCTTGCATTTGCCTTACCGATGATTATGTAACTGGTTGCGCCGCCGTTATGAAGGGCGATGGCGAAGCCAAGCTGATTATAATCTCCCGGCGGCGTCGCCTGTGTGACGAACGTTCCGGCACCCTGATTGTACCAGCTTGAAAAGTTCGCCCCCGTCATGCTCGCGACATCGGCGGCGCGGGTGACTGTCGCAGTCGTCGTCGGGATGTAGCTTGTGGGGCCGGGGTAGTTGGCGGAGGTTAGCTCGACCTGGCCACCCCAGGCGTCGAAGGAGACAGAGGCGATCTCCGTCGAGCCTCCGTCCGCGCTGTAGCCAACAATAAATCGGCAGTTTGCGCTGGCGGCCAGCGTCATAATAGACGGAACACGCTGCCACGCGGCGGTCAATGTTACAGTCACGATACCACCAACAACTGTGCCATTGTATTGCAGGACCGTTATTTGCCTTCCTACGTCACCGGCGGCGTCCGCTTTGAGGTACAATGTCCCGGCGTAGACGGCGGCCGTTCCGGTAAATACCTGATAAACTTGGGCGTACTTAGTAGTGGCTGTGCGGGCTATAGTGACTTTAGAGGCGGTTGCCGTTCCATCAGGTGCTGTGGCGGAATTGGCGGTCACGGACACAGAGCAGCCAGCGTCCGCAAGCGTTGACCAAGCGGCGTTCGAGAGATCGCCAGAGCGCAGGATCAGATTTGTCCGCGCCTCTTCGACCAGCAAGCCGAGGGGTTGAAGCGATGAAGGGTCAAAGCCGAAGCGGGCGGCACCAGAAGCGGCGGTCTGGATCAGCCCGTTGCTGCCGACGAAGGTTGCGGTGCTAGCGCGGGTGAAGGTGATCCTAGGATCTAGGACACCCAAAGTAAAATCAAGATTGAGTTGTGGATGCGTCCCGAAAAGGATTACATCCCGTACACTCGGAAGCATTAAAGGACGATCCCTCGTAGATTGATCTGTCGAGCCACTGCCGTAGGAGTAAAGGCCGCGACGGTAACTAACTCTCCGAAGAGACTCGTACCTGTCAACTTGATGTCGTTGTCGATACCATTAGACTGGACGTATAGGGCCGCTCCAAGATCGACAGGAGTGCCCATGCTCATCATGCCTTTATATGACGGAAGATCGGCCGAGGCCAATGTCCAAGTGGCATTATCGGCCTGTGCGCTCGGAGGAGTCACGCCATAACTATAGAGAGAGTACGCCCCCTCGCTAGCCTGAAGCGCCGTGGCGTCAATCTTCATAGTGGCCGACAGGATACGGATAAGAGACCCAGACGGAATCGCCAGGCCGTTCGAATAAGTAAAGACGAATTCCTGGGCGACACTGATGAGATCGCCGGCACCGTACGCGACAGCCGTAGGAGTAAAGCTCGCACTTGCCGTAATACCGGCCGTGCTATTTCCACTGCCGCCTCCTCCGCCGCCAGCACCTGCCACGGCAGTGACGTTAAATGCCATGTAACTAGACGTGTCACTGTTAGGCGGCGTGGCGATTCTTACATAGACAAGACCCGTCGCGCCGTTCTCAAGGACATACTCCTCCAGACGACGAGACGGGTCTCTACCCATTGGAACACCAACGACGGTAGCCGCAGGAGTTCCGGTATCAGTAATGGCCACCCACCACGGGTGAAACACAGCCGCCTTGATTACGAGTTGAGAAGGGTTGGTCGCTACGAGAGTCCAACCATCCTCCGGGCGGATTAGGAAATCAGTAGTATAAGTAGCCATTATATTGGCCTTTCTAGGCGAACCTGACTCGCCTCAAAGGGTGTTAATTTACGAGTCCGAGGACGAAAACGTGAAGAAGCGGAGAACGATTGCTTCACCAAGAGTACCGGCCGAGACATTCGTGACGGTAATGGTGGCAGTGCCATCAGCGGCACAGACACCCTTCACGACGTAAGCGCCGGCAGTACCGGCCGAGTCGTGCTGGATAAGGAAAAGATCCTTCGCTTTGACTTCACTGTTCGTCAACGTAAACGAGACAGGGGTCAAAGTCGCCAAGTTGGCGGCGTGCATCGTAATCGCACCCGTCCGCTTGTTGAGAACGACAGTCGTCGACTTCGAGGTGCCCTGGGTTACAGTGCCGCCGTTGCCGATGACTGCCTGATCTAGCGTGGTCTGGGAACCTACGCTGTTGCTGTCGATTTTATCAACCAGAATTTTGAGAGACATATTTATTCCTTCTAAGGTAAAAGACCCCCGGCATTACACCGGGGGTCGAGAGAGTTACGCGCCGTTGAGACGGACAGCCCTACGACGATCTCGCCAGTTCGCCGTCAACGCGACGTCAAACCGGACCTGGTGATCGCCAGTAGCGAACGTGCTGTTCTGCCACATACGGACCGAGAGAGGAACCTTAGTAAGGGCCTTTCGCGTGCCGATACCAGTCGCCGGCATGATCAAGTCGGCGGTGTTAACCACCAACGCCTGCTTCTGGATAATCGCCCGAGCCTTGTATGGCGTGCTGGCCGTACCGATGAAGGTGATGGCAGCCGTGTCGGCAGGCACCGAGTCGACAGTCGCATGGGCGGTGTTGATGTTTACGTTATCGCCAGTACCAGTACCGGGGACGATAATCGCCGGGAAGATACGAGGCGAGGCCGTAGAAGCCGCAGCAGTGACATCCGCCAAGACGGTGAACTGCTGGAGGCGACCAAGGGACTGACCCGCCCGGTTATCCCAAGCGTTGACGTTGTCAATCGTAAAGACGTCACCAGCCTTCAGCGTCTGGGCCGTAGTGATATTCATCGGCAAGAGCTGAGACATGTACTGACCGGGAGCGGCCGAGATGGCCACGTCGGCGTAGTTGACGTTGTTGGCAGCACCGGCATTAGTTACCGAGGCCGAGGCAGTACGAGAACCGACCGTCAGAGTCGGGATCTGCTGAGTGAACAGCGTGGGAATGCCGGCAATCGCGCCGTCAAAACCCTTCCTGAACGTACCAGTAGCCATCCCGTCAGGGGCAGGCAGGGCCACGACGAAGGTGCCGAGAGCCTGTCGATCACCGTAGGTGAGGACACCACGGAGATCAGAGTCATCGACGCCCTCTTCCTTCAGTCGGGTATAGCCGGCGACGAAGTCGTCATAGCTGTCGATGGCCGCGCCGGCAGTGCCGACCCAGTTGTTCGTACCGAGAACAACGGTGTTCATGACGTACTTGTCAATTTTTTCAGCCAGGTTGATGGCGGCATTCTTAATCGCCTCCGACTCACGGGCTGCACCGATGTCGCGAATCTTCACGAAGTCTGCCCAACCCATCGAACTGCCGAAGGTCTTGTTGACCTTGAACTGCTCAGAGCCGAACACCGAACCCTGGACACCAGAGGTTAGATCGGCGACGCCGTTCGTAGTTTCAGTGACGGCATAACGAGGACCGACCTGTTCGGAGACATTCAGGCCGTTACGGTCGTCCATCTCCATGTCGTATTGCTTCCAAGTCACCAAGTCGGCAGAGACGAGGTTGTTCTGGAAAATCGCCGCAAAGGCGTTAAGGACCAGTTTCTGTTGGTCAACAGTTACAGTGGCTATTTTGTATATCCTTTAAGTGACTGATCCCTAACCCTCAGTTATCTCTTCTGTGAATAAAAGAGTTTTTCGAAGGATTCGAGATCATCGGTATCTGCGGCTATCGCCGTCTTTGTTCCGGTGCCACGAGTAGTGACAGGCGGAGGCGTCGGAGCGTTAGATACCTTGGGTTTCTTTACCTCTTTCTCCTCGTCTGCTTCGATAAATCGAGCTTCGAGTCGTCCGAGAGCGATTGTGGCGCGGTTAGGACCAGACGCTGCGATCCTCTTTGCCTCTTCGATGTTGTTGACCAGATAGTTCAAGACGTCTACGCCTTTGTCCATAGACATAATAGTAGAAGCAAGGTATTCGCCGTATGCTGGTTCGAGGTTGGTAAAGGTCTCTTGTAGAGTCCCTTGCTTCTCTTTCAGATCGGGATATACATCGTGAGCTTTCTCAAGCTTACCTGCCCATTCGGAGTGCAGTGCCGTTCGAGCTTCATCCATCTTTGCCTGTGCAGCCCGCTGGGTATCTTCGGCCTTGATCTTTTCATTCTCCTGATGGATCGTGAAAACAGTAAGGTCTCGGATGTACAGAGGGTCGAACTCACCAAGAGGGTACTTCTCTTCGCCGTCTTCTTTTAGATCAGTCGGCTCGGGTTTAGGTGAAGTATCCTCCAGCTTTACGGCTGGCTTGTCTTTCTTATCTGCCTCTACGTTGAGGCGGGCTAGGGCTTCATCAAGAAGACGCTGGGTCTCCTTATTCTGATGCGTTAGCTGGTCGATTCTTTCCTGGAATCGAGATTTAGGTTTCTCTTTCTTCTCCTCCGGTTTCGGCTCTTCAGCGGCCTCTTCCTCGGATTCAGTTGTTTCCTCAGTCTCTTCAGGTGCGACGGAATCTTCGTCGACGTCTTTTTCAGTAACTTCCTCAGTTTCTACCTTAGGCTCTTCCGTCTTCTCTTCAGTCTCGACCGGAATTGGCTTGGCCTCTCCGAACATAAGCTTCGAGAAATCGTCTAGGTTGTCGGTATTGACATCGACAGTCACTGGTTCTTGCGAGTTGTCACTCAAGGTTTACGGTCCTTTGCCGGGCGACTTTTGGGCGTCATAGTCTCTAAGAGAGTCGAGTTAACTCTTAGAGGGCGTAGGTCGGGGCTTGTTAGCCGCGATCTTTTTAACCTCGATCTCGTCTTGATGACGAGAATGGGCTAGTATCTCTGCGATGGCGTTCTGCTCAAGCTGAGTCCCGTCCACCATGTTGTCCGAGAGGGCGCGGATACGCTGCGTCTCGGCGTTGTAAACTTCGATAGGAATCTTCTCCCGTTCGATCTCGACCTTCATCATGTCGATTTCACGGTCGGCCTTGAGACCCACATTCTCTGCCCGGAGTTTCTCTAGCTCCTGCATACCCTTCTGGATCTCTTCCGGGGAAGGCATCTGACCTTGGGCCTTGGCCTTGTCTGGGTCGTCGTCGTCTAGGAGCTGAGGCGGTATAGTCTTCTTCAGACGGTCGGCCAACTTGTCTGCTCCCGGCCAATCCTGGGCCTTGACGATAATATCGGGAGCTATTTGCATCAACTGGGGATAGACCTGGATGGCCTCCATCATTGCCTGGGCGGCTTCGACACGACGGGTGGTATAAGAAGTTCCTGTGGTGAGCGCGACATCGTACATTCCGACGGAAAGATCTGGAGATTGGGGGTCCATCGGGTCGTTAATGCGAACGAACTTCTGTTCCTCGTCTGGTCCGATAGTACGGACTGTTCTAGTACCGTCATACACCTGTGAAATAAGCTGGTTGATTACGTCACCGCCTTCGAGGACGGCCTCGTTGCCGTTGTCGTAGAACGTAAGTGAGGCGATGTCGCCTTCTCTCTGCCGGGCGTTGATAGCCCGACCTGAGGTTTCGTTGCTTCGGATACCAAGAGAGGCGTCATGAATGCCAGTGACATCTTTCATGTCTTGGGCGTTTACGTTGGCTTCGTTGAGGAGGGCTTCCTGGACAGGCGGAGGATCTATCCTCTGGATAGTCTTGCCTATCTCGGCCTCGTCGTTGACGACAATCAGAGGATCTCTGCTGAGGTGGGCCTTACGAAGATCTTCTTCACGACCTTCTACGGCCGACTGGGTGGCCATCCACTGGGCTTTGGGGGCATAGCCGAGTTGCTCGGCAGCTACGGATCGCCAGAAATTCCTGAGCCTGACGGGATCTTTCATGAATCGGACGAGGCCGTAGCGGATACGCCGACCGCCGACATTTACGGTACGGCCGGTCATACGGATGATGGGTAGACGAGAAAGCTGATACTCGTAGGGACCAGAAAGGATTTCGAAGCCAGTTACAAGATGCATCTGGGCGTAGGTGCAAGGAGACACACGAGATTTGATAGGCGGGCCATGCTGTTCAAGGACCTGGTCGTGATTGTCTTTATCTAAGAACCGGACTGAACCGTCCTGAAACAGGCAAAGAAGACGATCTCGTTCGACCATCCTCCAGTATTCGGTGACTTTAACACCCGCCTCGTCGATCCAGTTACCTACGAGACACTTGTTGTATAGTTCTGTAGAGAGTGTCGAGGGATTCGAATCCGGCCACTTCTTACAGAACTCCTTCCTAGGAAGAAGGTCGTCTACGAATACATGGTTTGCGTCTCGACCTGTCGGATCGACTGACATTCTATCCCAAACAACTGATAACGCATCATCGATAGGGCGGATAAAGATGTCTTGGTCAAAGACGTCGTTACGGGCGTACTCGACTGAGACTCTAAATGCCCCGTCACCACACTGGACTGTACTCTCGAAGGTGGCGTCGTAGATGCGAGTCGCACGGGACTGGAGTTCAATACTCCGTATGAGATCACCACGTACAGAAGCAATGTCAGTGTCGGCGTTATCTGAGGGAACAACCTTTACGGCCTTTCTACTTTCGCGCCAGTCTCCTACGAGCTGGGCCGTGAACTGAGGGACGGAGTTGATTACTAGGCAGGGCAGACCGGCACGCTGTTCTAGAACGACGGGGTCCCACTGTTCTCCGGCTGCGAACTGTTTGTCATCTAAAGCCTGATCCCTGTTGATCCTGTCGTAGTCTATATCTAACTGGTAGGTGTCTCGCATGTCGGATAGGAAATCTTCCGCCGAGGAGAAACCCTCGGGTGCGTAATCCTTAGGGACAGAGTCGTTGTCCTGGGTGTACTGCAACGTCTCGACGGCCTGAGCGCCTTTGATGGCGCCCGGTTCTGGACTGAGTGGAGCCTGTTCCGTATATGGTTTAGTCGCCATTAAGCGGCCATCCAACCGTTCGGACTATTAACAATCTTGTGAGGTACGTATCCTCCAGTGAAGGATTCATCTGAGACAGGCTTTGGATCTTTCGGTGAAGATCGACGTCGTCCGGTGATTTTGTTGAAGAGTTCAGACAGGCCCCAGACGAGGGCGTCGACACGGTCGGGGCTGCCGGTGTTGGCATCTCTGAGGTTGTCGACTGAGAACTGGCACATCTGGTCTTCGAGTTTGTCATATCTACCTACGTGGTGAATTCGCCCTTGTTCATAAAGGGCTGAAATTGGCTCGGCACGAACATACTTTCCTCGTGAAGCGTGTACAAGGGTGACTGGAATAGACCTGTCGACGGCTCGAATAACGGAACTGACCATTTCCCCACCGTTGTTCTTTTCCGCCACAATACGGTCGGCTGAAAACTCTCGGTAAAGCTTGACGGCTGTACTAGCCCACTCTTCAGGAGTGCCTCGGAGGCTTCGGTCAGCCAGAACGTATCCACGGGCGTAACCGTCACTATCTCTTGCGAGTCCGACTGCAACAATTCCATTTTCGTCTGAACCTTCTTCCGAGCTGGCTGCCGGATCTACCGAGATGATGACCCGTTCTAGGTCTTCTGGGGCTTCTTTAAGCCGGGAGTTGTCGATCATGTCCATGTTCCACAAGGCTCCAGGGACGTCTTCTAGAATTTCACCAAGCAGTTCCTGTCTGCCGAAGCGGGTGTTTTCGTATCTCTCGTACAGGTTCTGGACCGTAGACGGGGCTAGGTTGTCCTTGTTGTCTATCGTGGCTCCTCTCGTGACGAAAACGCCGTTGCCCTCTTTCGCTACCAGTTCTCTAATGAGCTTCTTCGGCTGAGGCGTCGTAGTCACAAGGGCCTTCGGATTCATCCCTAGACGTAGGCCGAACATCAACTGGTCCCAAGTCTGCTGGATGTACCTGAACTTTGCCAACTCGTCGACCCAGGCGAAGTGATGCTGAGGTCCTCGAAGCTGGTCCGGTTCGGTGGCGTTGTAGCACCAGGCTTTAGAGCCATTCGGCCAAGTCAGGCAGCGGTTCGTAGGGGACCATGAGTCTTCGGTTAGGTTGGGATCAATACTTAAAAGGCCGGAGTCGCCTTTAATCATGACGTCGCGGGCGTCGGCTGCCGTCTCGGCAACCAAGGCGATGCGGCAACCTGGATGGGCCTCGGCCTTAGACTTGATCCACTGGGCACCTACGCGGGTTTTGCCCCAGCCACGGCCGGCGAGGACCAGCCATGTGTTCCATTCGCCCTCAGGTTCAAGCTGGTCCGGCCTGGCCCAGAAGTCCCAGCGCCATTTAAGGTCAGCCTTCTGTTCCAGAGTTAGGGAATTCAACCACGTTTCCCGTTCTTGCTCTGGCAGCGAGGCCAATAATTGCGCCGGTGAGTTCATCTGCATTCTGTTTTACTTTTTCCATTCTGATGGCTTCGCCGTCCTTGCCGGAGATTTCAGTCCTCTCGATGAACATCCCGAGATGACGGGCTAGGAGTTCTAGTCCTCGTAGGGCTGCGCCTCTATCGTTGGCCTCGTCGGCGTCTTCTACGATTTTATGGATCTTCTTGATGACGTAATCTGAGGTGACATCACTGTACTTCGCCCGCTCGGCCGTCAAATAGTCGATGCAAAATCGGATGCCGGGGTGGCGAACTAGCTTGTAGGCCTGTGTTGAAGTCGCCTTTGCCGACTTATAGCCGGCGGCTGTGTAAGACCTCTTGGCGTCTCTGTCTGTCATGTACTCTTGGACGAATAGGCGCTGTTTGTCTGAAAGGGATGACCAGACTGTTTCGTAATCGCCAGTGGCTACGGCTCTCATGACGGTGCCGTGGGCCTTCATGTTATTCCGGTTCTTGATGGCGAAGGCGAGGTTGGTATTCGCCGGAAGTGGTGTAGGCATTAAAATCCTATAGGGTCTTGTAGACGATAGATCGGCTTTTCGTCTTTATCAATCAGGCCGGTGTACGTAGTCTTCTCACCATCTACGGTTAGTGATGGTTTCATAGAAGTGGCGTCGTAACAGTGGTCTTCGACGTAAAAACTCTTTGTGTGAAGAGCCGGGATTGTGACGTATTTCATCAAACCTCCATTCCTTATACACTATTATACCATATTTTAGGGTGAATGTCAAGAGAAATCGTACACGGCCAGTAAAAAAGATGTATTTTTGTGTAAATTTCATTTTATGCTTGACTTTTGTTGTGAAATATGGTATAATATCCGTATAGGGGGTAAGAAGGGGGTAGACCGACCGAAGGGAGGTCTGGGGGCATAGAGGAATTAAAGGCTATAAGGCGGTTTAAAGGCAATTAGGCGAGAAAGCCTAGATAGCTGCCTTGGTATTTAGGCGACCAAAGGGAGCCTCCTTGGCTTGTCAACCATTAATGACTATTAACTACTTATATATCCTTGAATTTTTTCTGTAGAAACTTAGGCTAGTGCCTTTACCCTGACATGACGCACACGATCCACGCCCCCCCCCCCCCTTCTATTTCTCTCCCTCATCCCAACCCCACCCCCCACCCCCCCCTCACCATACCGCTCCCCAC
>Ga0172380_10001484_pt1 | contig 40189 bp, 49 predicted proteins | sample Leawe162metaG_FD_119747 | JGI IMG/M metagenome (GOLD analysis project Ga0172380, IMG submission 119747) | Leachate microbial communities from a municipal landfill in Southern Ontario, Canada - Leachate well 162 metaG | ecosystem: Engineered > Solid waste > Landfill > Unclassified | place...
TAATATCTGTTACCCACAGTGCCGGATGTAAGTTCTTTATCTGCAGGCTTGTTGAGAACAAAATAATCCTTAAGCTCTTGAGGAGAAAATCCGGTTGTCTCGATGAGTTTGTTGTATTCATCATCGGTGAGTTTCTCTACATCCATACCTGCTCTAGCGAGACCAAGAGCGTTAGCTCGAGAAGACTCTTGAGAAGTTTTGAGGTATGAGAGGTAGTCCTCACTGTTTTTTGCAGCGCGGTTTTTTTCGTTTTGAACTTTTGCTTCTGCGTCAGCATTTACCTTTGAAAGGATACCTACAATCTTTAAATCGCGTTCCGCTTCAATTGCTTTCATATTCTCATCGTTTAGAGTATTTGTTTTTTCTGCAGCTGCATTACCAAAGTCTTGGCCAAGTACACCACTACGTGCATTAATCGCTCGAGTTTGTCCAGATCTGTTTTCACCTCGATTTTTTTCATTGGCAAGGATACCTACATACGAAGATTTTATCTGGTCGATTTGAGACTGCACATTATTCATCATCGTCTCACGGATTTTTGCTTCATCCGGTTGCGATTTGTCAGTACCCTCATAGTACGTAGAAGCAGCAGATTCATATGAACCAGTATTCCCCGCAGGTGCCTCTCCTGTGTACCGACGGACAGGTGAACTTGCGATCACTGGGTCTGCAGCAACTTTGCCCGGGTTGTATCCGGCTTCAGGAGTGTATGTACCTCCAGTCGCAACACTCGCAGCTTTTGAAGCTGCAGCAGTTGCATTGTCGTAAACTTTTTTTTGTTCTGGTGTCATTGCCATAAATTTAATATTATTTGTAGTAATAAGCTGTCGCAGTACATGAAGCCGCATTACCACCATATGACATAGTAATAGCTCCTCCTGTCCATGTACCTGATAAAGTATCGTTCACTACAGGAGCGGCAGGAACATACGCGGATCGTATGTTTCCAGTTGTTCGTCCAGTTTTTGAAAGTGTAATTTCTCCGTCTATACCTCCACTACCAGAGTCTGATACAGATCCTTGAATAGTTACAATTTTTGCCCAAGGCTGATTAACTACAGTAATACCATTTGAACTACATGTGAGGCCTTGAGACCCTAAATACTGCATCGTGCGATTTTTTTCAATTTGGATTGCACTCGCGGAGATTGCTCTACCCACATAATTTTCAGAAGTACCTATGGTTGTTGAAAGCGTACCAGCAGTATCGGAAACATAATATTCAGCGCCAGTAGTAAGCCCTGAAAATCCTTTTACGATTCCATCAGTCTGCACATAGCAAGTTGTTCCAAGAGAACAATTGTTTATTGCAAATCCAAAAAATGGTGCTGTTGTAGAAGCCACATCAGACTCAATAAGTGATACTTGTCCAGTAGTCGTTGCCATCATCACAGGTTGAGGAGTTGTTGCACCAGAAATTGTCTGACCTCCTGTAAAATTGTTTACAATATTTCCTCCAAACATTGCCCCATTCTGAGTCGTGGTCGCCATTGTTGTCGTACCAGTAAAAGAATTTTGTCCTGAAAAGATACTGTTTCCTGTCAGAGTATAATTTGCAGTCTGATCAATACATCCTTTATCTATTTTTCCTGTAGTCGTAGATGCAACCACATTATATGATCCGACAACCTGACATGTTGAAGTTGAATTTTTTGTTTGCAAAACTGTCGGCTTATTTATTCCCCCATCAAAAGAGCTTGCTTGTTCTGCAAGAGTACCGAGTTCCACAAGACCACCGTTTGTTTCTGTAGATGTCGCCGCACCCTGATTAAATCCTGAATCAACATATCCTTTCACAAAATCCCAATCAGGAATATTGTATAAACCGAGTGTCGGTGTTTTTGCTCCGGTATAACTGATTATATTTGGAAAAGTACCAATTCCATTAATAATACGTGTCAGGTTCAAAAGGATAGGTGCATCAGTAATTTTCACACTCGCACCGCGACGATGAGATTTTGCAAGACCGGAAACAGTTGTTGTACCAGTGATTGCAGAAAGTCCACGCTCCATATTCGTACATGTAGTATTCGTACAATCTGCCCGGACAAACTCTTGAGATGCAGTACCTTCATCGATGATGAAAGAATATGTTGAGGATGCCAGGGTCGTACCATCAAATGTAGTACCAGACCTGAGCGACATACTCGTTGCTGTATCAGTGATGCTATTGGTCAATGATGTAGTAAACAGAGCAACTGGTGTTTCAATCGGAAGACTTGCTCCCACAGATTTTTCAACTACCGGTACAGGTGCTTGGACTGGTATTGCGTACCCACCAAGGCCGAGCAATGCGATGAACGGTGCGATGACAAACGATGCGATTTTGTGAATTAATATATTCATGTTTTTAATATTATTGTTAATTTCTATATTTTCTCGGAAGCTTTTTGCTTTTAAATCTCACGTCGTAATAATTCTGTGTTGAGATCGAAGCATATCCAATCCCCATTGCCACGAACCTGAGTTTTATAAATTCAAACTTGTCGAAATCCAGATCAAAGATTACTTCATAGTTGTATGCAAGCAATCCATCTCCACCGCCTCCCAGGACTCGGGTACCGAGGACCGGTGCTCCGATATCCACTGAGTGAGTCGGGTCAACGTAGTCTCCTCGTCCATCAATCAGGAATACCGGGACAAAGTCTCCGTTATCTGGAGCACCATATACCTGGATCTGTTGATCAGGAGAAATGAGACCTTGAAGAACCAGTTTCTTACTTTTCTTGAGGCCTTCCATATCGAGGTTATCAAGGCAGGTATCCCAATGGTTTGGATATGTGTTATCGAAGTCATCCCATGCAGAGAAAAGTTGGATGAAGTTATTTGAGAGTGAGTCACCAGCGACTAGTGTTCCGTTATATACTTCGAAACATGAGACGCCGTAGTCAAGAACATCCCATGAGCGCCAGAGTTTGTTATATACAAGTACCCGGTTATTCACACCAACAGTTAACCCATTAATTGTTTGAATTGAATCATTGGTTGCACAAGCGAAGAGAAGAAGCTCTCCCCATTCAATAGTTGCAGCTTGATCGAATCGATAGTTATTGAGAACAATATTTTTTGAAATAGAAATCGGAATCACTTGTGTCGATCCTCCCGTTCCATAGGTTAACAAGCGTACCCCTACGTCAGTCTTGTCAGTGTCATCTATGTAGTAAATACCATCTCCAGTTTCCACAGAAGCGCGCACATTTGGAATACCTACTTTCTCTCGATATGGAAGATTTGTCGCGCCGAGATCATCTGCAGTAAGTGCAAGGATCCATGTTTTTTTGACATGCATACAGTAGTACACCTGGTTATATGCAGGGACCGACTGAAGAGGACCACCGCCTTCATCTTGTCGAAAGACAAAACCTTCACCAGCAAGTCGAGTTGCGGATTTTGTGAAGTCTGTAATACCTGCACCGTTGGAGTCTTCCCATTGGTAGTCAGCGGTTCCCACTCCCGGACTTGAGAGCGTGTATTCACCGGTTGTGTAATTGATTGTACCAGTACTTCCAAGAGATCCGGTAAGGTTGCCGCTAAAATCATCAGTGTAAACTTCGCCACCTGAAGTGATTGTAATTGTTACACCAAAACAAGTACGGTCTGCGCCACCTCCTTTAAATGCAAGAATTCCACTGAGTGAGGTTGTAGCTTCTCCAGTAACAGTTGTATAGGCTTGTGTGTCAATTCTTGAGCCATAGAGACCAGTTTTATCTTTCACTCTACCCCACAAAAGAGTTCGATTCGTATCGATTCGAATGTGACCTTTGAAATTTTTTGCAGCATCATATTGATTTGATGCAAAACCCGGGTTTGCTGTCATGATTTTGTAATATCCAGAACAGTTTGGGGAGTTCAAAAACATTTGATTACCTGCAAGACCTACATATTCAGACATAGAAATTGGTTCGATACCTAATCCGTTTGCATCTACTACATCATCACCTAAAAGGTCAGAACCAACTTCAATCCATTCAGAAGTTGCTTCATCGTAGTATTTAAGTTTTTTTCCATAGGTTCCAAAAAGTACTTCTACTCCATCTGCTCGAGTACATTTTCGAAGTCCGGTTGCTTTTCCTGTTCCGGTATTTACAGAAGCCGTACCCATATACGCTTGGCCGCGTCGAAATTCAATTCGATCTCCTTTGGTGAGCCAGTTAAGAAGTGAAGAAGCAGCTCCACGAGGAATAGCTCGATCCTCGAGTGTGTCCATCAATCCAAATTTAAATGTTTTTGTAGGTACGATTTTTATCATAGTAGTCCTATATTTTCAGGAAACGGTGACTCATCATATTCATCTGCATATCCACCGGCACCGCCCATCTGAGCTAGTTTCATGTCAGCATCCCATGCGACAAATCCATCCATGAGGTTCTGATATTCTACTTCTTGCATTGCAGACATACGGAAGTTTGTTTCATCCGCGTCCACATTTGCCTGAAGAATTTTTGCAGCGTGATATGGGAGAATGCGTGCAAATTCATCTGGCCATAGAACAACACCTGGTTCATTTTCATTTAGCTGTGTAAGTTTTGGAGTTGAGATTCTGTAATACACAGTAATCGTCTGAGCGGTTGCCACTGCACCGGTGAGAGCAAGACATGGAAGACCTTGTATCAATTTCTTGTAATCTACAAAGAAACGACGAGGAGTGTTTCGATATCGGATCTGTTGATCGTAACGGATCGGGAAATACTGCACTGTTCCCACCATGATTTTAGATACTTCTTTACAGTCTACAGGGAGAGACTTGAGCGTGAGATATGTATCGCCCGGATTTGCAGTTTGAGACTGATCCATTGTCTGCAAAATTAAGAGTTTCATTTTCGTCTCAAGATCATCTTTTGCTTGCGTAAGGAGTTGATACTCAAAATCTGCATCGTATGTATCATCGACGAGACTTTCAAGTTGTGTTCTCAAATCAAGTGGTCTAAGTGTTGGTTGCATATTATTTGAATAAGTTTTTAATAAAATTCCAAATCGGCACCCACAATTTCGTCCAACGTGATGCATCGATACGCAATCCATTTTCATTAAGTATTGCAGCTTCTTCTTTCGGCAGATCTTTGAAGGTATACGCACCGTATGTGAATTCAGAGTTGATTACTTCTTTCGGGAAGTAGAAGACTCCAGCATCGCCGATTGCAGCAGAGTTTGAAAGTTGTGCTGCAAGATATAGTGTTCTCTCTCCTGGCTTGTCGATATCATCGAGCCATACCTGACCAAAAATCTTCAATGCATGTCCTTCACCACGCTCTTCTTGCCACCCAAGACGTGAAATGATGCCATCCTTAGCACTTGTCCATGACTTGCGCCAGAGAGTACCAGTGAGAATAGAACGTGCTTCTGCGCGGTTTTTATAGAGCACAGAGCGCATGTTGTCATACATATCGTATGGACCATCAACTTTAAAGAAAGATCCTGCTCGGTGGTCTGCAGCAAACATATCAAGATCAGTGGACCAGTTTACAGGGTTTGCAATGAAGTCACGGTCAACATCAGTGCGATACTCAAACGGATACATATCTTGTTCAATAAATCCTTTGTTGACCGCGGCAATACAGAGAGATCGAAGATCAATTCCCCACTCCATCCACACATCAGAGTTATTAGTCTTCTCTCCAAGAATCTTCTTTGCCTGGACCCATGTGTACTCCGGATTCAAGAGGACCGCTTCCTGGTCTTCTTTTACTGCAGCACCGGCATAACCTGCACAAAAATCAGTGTTCTTCTGATCTTTAATTCCAAGCGGTTCTGAAACGAAAAAGTCACCAGTCGGGAGCTCCGTGATTGATGCACTACCAAAGACCACTTCATGAGAAAAATCATTCAGATCCTCTGGAAGAGAATTAAGGCCACCGCGAATTGTTACTTTTTCTTCATTCATGTTATTTGATTTTCTTAGTTACATACTCGGCTAAAAACTTCATGGCATTGTCTCCCATAAACCCTCCAACACCTGCGAGCATGAAAATAAATGGTTGAGGTAGTGCCAAAGAAATACCAAGAAGTGAAAACATGTACCCAGAGAAACCAGAAGCAAACGTAGAGGCGAGGAAGGCACGGAAATTAAATTTTCCTTCCTGTGCATATACAGTAAAGTACCGAGCCGCACCGCCTAAAATAGCCAGTGTTCCATATGCAAACTCCATTGGTATTTGTTTTATGAAATTATGGTGTTCTGGTTGCATGGTTTTTATTTAGTTACTTCTTCTGCTACAACCTCCTCTTTTACCTCCTCTACTACATCCTTCACACTTGGCACAGCAGTTTTAACTTCTGCTACAAGTGAAGTGAGGGTATCTATTTCTGCTTGAATATTATCTACACGCCCTTGTGCTTCTCTGATTGAGATTTCAGTATCAGATTTCTGACGTTCAAGGTTTTCTATTTTTCGTTTAACGCCAATAAGGTCAACTGTTTGCTCAACTGGTTTTGTCTCTGTAATCCTTACGCTATATTTGTCTATTTTTTCGTATGTTTTCATATGTTTATTCAAAAATTATTAAATCGCTTGTAATATTTGGTGCTCCACCTCCTGATGCGGTGTAGGTGGCGTAGATGGAGTACCTGTTGGTGTTGTATACAGGTGCACCAATGTCGCTTTCTTGGTAGCCTGTGTTAGATGCACCTCCTGTGTCATAAGCGATATCACTACCACCTGTCCCTGGACCTAAAACGTCTGTAATAACATGAAGCCAGTATGTCCCTGCTGTCTTAGAAAGTGGACTAGGAAAATTTAATGTATTCAATGTAAAAGACGTACTTCCAATAAAGTTGACGTCAGTATCCCCTTCAAGGCTACCTCTTGAACCAGCGGAGCCTGTATACAAAGAACCATACCAATCGCGGTTCGTCGTTCTGTATTTAAGATAAGCAGAAATGCTTGTAATATCTCCACTTTCACTAAGAGTGCCGAGTATTCCAACAGGGTTTAATGTAGTTGTTCCTGCAATCTGGGCTGTACTCGCCCCCTGTGTCGTATACCCAAACGTAGGGTCAATACGCACTGGATATGTTGCAGTATCAAGAAACTCCTGACGTGCGGTCACACAGAGCTCACCATCGGTATATGAAAGCTCTGCCCATTCTTTTGTAGACTCGTCGTTGACTTCCCACACCTGAGGACGAGGGATGTGCATCACTTTACCTGTTTTGTATCCGTTGTTTTTTAGAGTCTTGTGATATACAGCATATGAACCGACAATATCCTCAGAGCGATATTCCCCTCTTTTCTTCTGCTCTTCTGTGAGTTCAGGTTGATAGAAAAAATCATAGTTCTCTGCACCCTCTATCTGGTAACAAAAGCGGTTTGTATTTGGTTTTTCATCGAGGATCACGTCAACTTTAAAACCACCATCTCCAAAATCCACTACTTCTGTAACAACTTGTTTGTTTCGTTTATCCTTTAACCGCTCCTTAGAGGTAGGTTCGCCCATGTCGTACTTTACTGTGATGCCTTGTTCACCTTTCCAAGGGAGCTTTGTTTCCACTACATTACCTCGTTGTTTTACTTCGAGGCGTTCAGAGGCAACCATTTCTATTTTTTCTATAGGCGCTTCACGCAAAGAACTTGCATCGATGCCACCACCGATTAAAGTCCCCGCTATTCCCAATGTAGCAATAGTTTTTTTCATATTAGTCTGCGGTTATTGTCTTAGCGATTGTACAGCTCACACTTGTTGGTGTTGAGGCTGGTGTACCGATATCTACATATCGCTTTTCGCCTGCTGTCCATGTGTTGTTTGTCGACAAAGTGACTGTTCCTACAGTCGTACTTGCGTTAAACATATTCATGCGGTTTGTACCGTCATAGATAGATACGTTTGCTGTACCTGTGTTTGTAAAACACTGCACACCTGTCCATGTCTCTGCTACAAACGCTGTTCCAAGAGGGATAGTGGTAGTACCTGTCCAAGATGTTGAGGTTGAATAGGTAAATGTTGAGTAGAGAGTCGGAGACACCACCCGCACTGCACCACCTGAGAAGTATTTCCACTGGTTTGATGTAGTATCTGCACCAAACTCTCCCTCTACAGATGGGGTGAAGGCGGCAGAAATTACCGTTACAAGTCGTTGTGTAGCAGAAATAATCGCACCTGTGAGAGTACCGATAAATGAGGTAGTAGAAGATGATACTGCAAATGAGCTGTAGGCTGTAGATGATGAATAGTTAAATGTTTGATTAACTGTCCATGTGTTTGCGTTACTGAGGTTGAGCCCGATTGTTCGTGCAGTACCTCCATTGTATGTACCAGAGAATGTAAGGGTGCTGTTAGTTGCAGTGAGGTCTGCAAGGTTAGAACCGAGAGAGATACCTGAGATAGTAGAGTTTGTAAGGTCTGTGTTAGCAACGGTTGCACAAGTGGCAATTCCAAGAGCTGACAATGAGCGAACGAACTGATTAGTACATGATGTGCCTGCATATTCTGCAAGAACTCCTGAACCGTTTGTTTGAAGGATCGCTGAAGTAAGTGGTGTTACTGTTAAACCTGCGAAGGTAGGTGTACTTGCTGTTGTTAAGTTTTGTCCTGTATTAAAAGCTAATTGTGTATCTCCAATACTATCTCCTACGATTGAAAGTGTAGAAGCAGAACCACCAATTACTGAAATTGCGTTTGAGAGGGCAATTTGTGAGTTACCTGAAAGAGTGGTAGTTGCGGCACTTGCGAGTGTAGTACGCCCTGATACTTGTGAAATGTATGCGAGTTGAGAGAGGGCGATGTTTGAAGTAGTCGCAATTTCATATGGTGAATTCACCGCTGATCCAGTGATTATAATTGGAGATGGCCCAAGTACGTCAAATGTAGTACATGATACAGTTCCTGAGCATGTTACTGATGTTGTAGCTCTACTTGAGAATGTATTTGGCCCTGAGACAAACGGAATGTGGCCAGTAGTGAGTGCTGTTGTAGTGGAAAGTCCTCCGAATGTAAGATTTGGTGTTGAACCTCCTGAAGAAATAATCGGCCACGTTCCTGTTACTGCTGTGACAGTACCTCCTCCACCACTACCTCCAATACACGCACCATTGATAGAGAAACATCCACCACGAATATCGATTCCTTTACCAAATGTTGAGGTAGCGTTTTCAAAGAAGTTGATTCCTCCTGTTGTTCCGACTGAGAGAAGAGAGCCTGGTGTCGTACTTCCGATACCCATTGATCCGTTAGCCAAGATAGTCAAATCAGTTGTTGTTGCAGTGAGTGCATCATTAACTGTACCAAGGTAGAAGTTACCTCCTTGAGAAGACTGAAACCAGTGTTTTTGGTCTGTTCCTGCGGCTGAGTCTGAGAGTAGTGAAAGTGGTCGTGTTCCTGCTACTTGGAGTCTGCCGTATGGGGTTGTAGTTCCAATCCCTGTGTTTCCTGAAGCATTGATTCTGAAACGTTCAACACTGTTTGTTGTAAGTACAAGCTCATTTACGCCACCACGACCGAGTCCTGTACCAAGTTCATCTCTAAAAGTAAATCCTGGTGTTGTAGCATCACTAAATGTTGTTATCACTGGACGAAGTGAATTTGGATTACCTAAGTTAGCACTTCCTGCCGTAAATGAAGCCAATGTTACTCCATTTGCATTTACAAGTAATCTCTGTACTCCACTCGTTACAATAGCTATGTTGTCTGCAGACGAAGAGTAGATTCCTGCATTTAAGTCATCATTGAATGCGATACCCGGTGCAGACGAAGAACCCGCTGGAATTGTAAGTTGACCACTATGAACAGTGAGTGTTCCTTGAGGTGTCGTTGAACCAATCCCCACATTTCCTGCAGAAGTAATCGTCATTCGTGGAGTAGTTCCATTTGTTACAAAGTGGAGAGATTCTGCCACTCGAGTTCCGAGCCATGTTGAGCTTGGGAGTACTGACGCTGCTGAGTTTGAGTGTACAAATGATGCAGAGTTACTACCGTTTTCATTGTTAAGGTTAAATCCTGAGTATCCATTACTTACTGCACTTGTAAAGTCAGCACTAACTTGAGCTGAAGCATTCGAAACAACTGAGAGTCTCTGTGTTGGAGAGGTTGTACCGATACCAATATTTCCACCATTAAGAATAGTGAACCTCTCAGTCATAGATTCAAACCCTTTTGCTGCTGCCCCTGCTGTATAGAAACGCAAACCTGTTGTATTTGCTTCTATATTGTATGAGATAAATGTTCCAGATCCTGTTGTTCTGTAGAACTTAAGGGAAGGGTTGTTTGAGTCAAGTGTACTGTTGTTAAGTGAAAGAGATGAACTCAATGAACCTGCAACTACTTCTAGCTTTCCGAGTGGAGTCGAAGTCCCAACACCGACATTGCCTGTACTTAGTACAGTAAACAGAGAGTTTATACTTGGGTCGAGAATATCAAATGTCTTTGAAGTTCCGATTATAACACGCACTCGAGAAGAAAGATTTTGACCTCCAGCATATGAACCTCGGTTAATAATTACATCGTCATTGTTATCAATACCGAAGATTTGCTGTGCAGCACTGCTTGTTCGTGTTCCCATTACGTACGATGCGTTGTTTGGACCAATTACAATGTTACCCTGGACAACAAGCTTCTCAGTAGGATTCGCTGTTCCCACTCCAATATTCCCCGTACTCCCCACTATAAAGTAAGGACTTGAAGACCCTACATAGAAAGGTATAATCCCTGCCTGAGCGTTTACTTCGAGCTGTGAGCGAGTTGAGGTAGCACTTGCACCAATGAGGACTGAGTTTGTAGTTGTTGCAAGTTTGATACCTGAGTTGTTGAAGAAGGACCAGTTTGAGTCGGAACCTCCGCTGCCACCTCCAGTACATCCTGTTGTAGTTACTCGATTACTTGAGTCGAGACAAAGATTTGAACTCGCTGTGAGACCTGTGAGGATAAGAGATTTTCCATAGGTACGTTGAGTTATACCTGCTGTTGGCGTAGTAGTCGAAGTGAATTGATCGAGTTGATTGATTGTACCTCCACCACCAGATTGAGCAGAAACAACATTCGAGACAAATAGCGAAAGTACTACGAGATTAAGAATTATTGCAATGTACTTTTGATAGGTTTTCATTTGTTTCTTTGTATTACATTGCCAAAAGAATTCAAGGCCGGAACTTCATCTGCTTTTTTTTTCTGTGATACAGCATGCATTTTATGCAAAAGCTCATACATCACTGCTTTCAAATCTTTAATTGACTCCACTGAATCAGGAAGATCTTTGAGAGCATCGATTAAGTCCTCTGTAGACCTCTTCATTTCCTCCGCACTATCAAGAATTGTTTGCATATTGAGCTGATCAATAGCTTCTAACACAGGGGTGAGATTTGTTTCTTTAAACTCAGGAATATCAAGTTGAGTAATTGCCTGACGAACATTTGAAATCTCATTGAGTATAGAAGAAAAATCCACTTCTTTATCCTTTTTACCATCAAATGCTTGCTTAAATTCAGTGATTGCTTTCAAAAGTAATTTAGAAGTATTTGAAATAGATTCGTGGACCGAACTAAAGTCAATCTCTTTTTCTTCTTTTTCAAGAGAAGAGATACCCTCTTGCAATACTTTGGTTTGCTTTGCGAGTTCTTCTTGGAAAATATCCCTGATTTTTTTGTAGTTAACGTCCTGATGTTCACCAGTTGAAATGAGTGCCGAGATTTGCGTCGCAAGACTTGCTACGTTCTTTTCACGCTCATAGATGAGGAATGTATCCTGTTCTTGCCCATACACGTCGCTTTTGACCGTATAGGCTGCGTCAGTGTATACCTCAGAAGTAATTGTAATGAACAAACCTTGCCCGGAAGGATCAGCTACTGCTTGCCATGGAGTTGAATAGATTCTATTTCCAATACTTGCAAGATCAACAGTTGCGATCGTTACATTTGTAGTGGCATTTCGAATTACAGCGCGGACATAGTAGGTCGCGGTATCAAACGGATCCGGAAGGAGCCGAGAGATTGGAAAATATTGTCTTGGCTGTAGAGTGCTTACCATAATTTATTATCTTTGGAATGCAGTTGTTGAGGCATTACCTCCAACTGCAATACAGTTAACTGCTCCTCGATAGAGCAGACTTTCTGCATCTGAAAGAGTGAGGGTTGAAGATGCAAAAACTGCAACTCCTGAGAAAGCAACTGCTGGCAACCCATTATTGAGGTTACAATACATCGCGTTTCCTGAAATGTTTGATATTCGAATTACTGATCGAGCGGTAGTTGTCGCAAGTACCTGTGTACTTGCAGTTGTAACAAGGACACCTGTTGAAGTGTATGCAGCAGTGAAAGCATTTGAAGTCTCAAGGCCAGTTACTTTTTTTGTATCATATGGATTTTCTTGCTGTGTTTGTTCAACTACAGCTTTGTATGTTTGATCAGAAGATTTAATGCTCATATACATAAACCCAAAGGATACGAGAACAAGTGTAATGAATATTGATATTACTTTTTTCATAGTGGTTTTAATTTTTTGATTAATGAGCCGAGCTCAAGCCGTACTCGGTCGTCGCACTATATAGTAGATAGGCCGACCGAGTACGAAAGAACTAAACTCTAGAACTTGTAGTATCCCTGCAAGATCCAATCAAGACTGAAGCCTCGATTAGTTGATGTAGCAGATTCACAAGAGCCTCCGGTTGTTGGACAAGATACTGAAGCCGCTTGAATTTGGACCACAGCACATTGACCAACTGGAACAGGGATCGTACCAAATCCTGCTCGCTTGTAATCGATTGAAGACGTTGTCGTCGCCAATGAAGACGTTGCAAGTTGAAAGTTGTTGATCAATGAACCGAATGGAGCGACGTAATCAGAAGCGATCGTCGCAGTTGTAGAAGTTGCAATGAAAACTTTCATCGTAGATGAAGCGGTACCACTTGTGGTGATTCCGGCAAAGTTTACATATGCAGTCTTTCCAACAGAACGAACACCGCTGTTACACCATGCGCCCTGGTTTGCACCAAGAGCAATAGTCCCTGAGCGAGAGAATACTGCATGCGCATTTCCGGTACCTACACCGTTGGTGTAAATATCGACTTGCTGAGTAACGTTTCCGCCCGATCCAGTGCTCTGGGCACTTTCATCAGTAGGAGTAGCGTCACCCTTGGATAGTGTCAATGTAACGAATACTAGAGCCACTATCACTAGAAATCCAATGATGATTTTTTTCATTGTTGTTTAGTGGCTAGGATCATAAGAAATTGCGACTGCAATCCCCTCCCCTAGAATGGTTTTAGTAAGCGTCAGATCGCAACTTCACTCGGACCATCTCGTTTTTACCTTGGTAGAAAACGTAGACACCGAAGAGTGTCATTGGAAGAATGTTTGTACCACTCTTACCAACAGCCACTGTAGGACCCATCTCAGTTGATGGTTCCTTCTGGATAACAGCATCAACACATCCCTTTCGGCCAGCAAAGAGGTTCTGAGCCTGCTGTGTAGCAGTCCATACGTCTGTTGCATCAGACCCTGTTACCGTGAGGTAAGAAGATCCCATAGCGCGAACTTCAAGATAAGTTGTACCGTCAACTGCAACCCAGTTCTGCACGACTCGCTTATTTGCAGTAGAAAGAGAAACATAGTTTACTCCGTCTCCTTCACCACCAGCATTGATCAATGCAACAAGGTTGTCGATTGTGACTGCTGTTGATGTTGTCTGCAAAATGTTACCTGCTGTTGTACCAATTGTAGATACAAAAGTGAAAGTAACCGCGTTGATAGTAATCGTGTCACCGTTTGAAGGGTTGTTTGCAGGAGTCCAACGAGCAGATCCGGTAAGGTTGTTCGACTTGTAGAGCTTGAGCCCTGCGTATCGTCCAATGTTTCCGTTTTCTCCTGTCTTGTCTCCAAGCATAGTCACCTTTCCAGCGATGTATTTCCACAAAACTGTATAGAAGTGTGGAGAGATTACAAAGAATCTTTCCTCTTCTTCAACGTTCTGAAGATCGAGCTGTAGGTTTACAGCGCCGAATACATCAAGGATGTTACCTGCTGAAAGAGTAATTCCATCTCCAGAAGTACCTCCAATAGTTCCATCATCAACAGTGTTATTACTGTTGAATACCTGGTAAAGGAACTTTGCATCGATCGCATTCGATAGACGCTTTCCAGCTTCATCAATCCACGCATTTGCAGCGGAATATTTGTTCTGGATTTTGTCGACGTTGTCTACGTAAAGGAGCGCTGCTTTCACAGTGTCCACTACGAGCAAGTCGTCAGTCGCGGTAAGATCCTGTGCAGTAAGAGCAGTGCCCTTAGTGTAGCTTTCTACCACGATGTCAGATCGATACGGACGATCAACTTTCTGTCCATCCTTGAGAGTATTCTGCTCTTCAAAGTTTGCCAAAGATCGGAACACATCTGTTTTATACAGCTTGCGGCCCATTCTCTTTGACCAGTAGACTGGGGACATTGCACCAGTTCCACCATTCAAATTGTTTGCCATGATAATAAATTCTTAGCGTGTAATGACGCTTCAAATTTACCCTTGAGATTTCTGAGACTTCTCATATGCTTCCATATTCTTACAATATTTTTCGAAATCATCTGGCGAGAGTTTATCAACTGCTTCGTCTGATAGAGGCTTAGTAAGATCGAGTTGTCCTTCTCCTGCATTTTCAGCAGCAAAAACGGAACCACCTCTACCTTGTTCAGCACCCTTCTTTCGTTCAGCGACGACACCTCGGAAGGCATCCTCACCTTTGTATATTGTTGTATATGGAACTTTAGCGTATTCAGGAGTGTAAGCTTTCGCCTTCAACTCATCGCGCATACGCTCTACAGCTTCTGTTGGAATATCATGACCGTATTCGGCTTTAATCAGAGGAAGAATAAATTTATCAAAGTCAGAATTAAAGGCAGTAGTTTCCAATTGAATTGCTGTTTCTTCTCGCTGCTGTTTTATGGTAGCGATTTCAGCAGCAACTTCAGGAGGAACTACACCCTTTCGCTCTGCAGTGATAATTCGTTTTGCCAAAGATTCTGATATCCCTTCTTCTTCTACAAGATCCTTAACGGCCTTGTCGAATTCAGGAGCAGTAGTGTCTTCTGGTTTATTCTCAAGAGGTGCCTTATTTTCTTTTTCCTGATCCTTTTTGAGTTGTTCTTCTCGCTTAGCTGCTCGATCTTTTTCCATCTCGAGCATCCATGCAGGAACGAACTTTGTTTCTCGTCGAGGTTCAGGTTTAATATCTTCAGGCTTTTTTTCCTCTGTAGGTTTTACTTCCTCGGGTTTCTTTTCAGTCTCCTCAGGTTTCTTATCCACAGTCGGCTCGACTTCAGGCTTTGAAGCATTCTCCTTGTCGATTTCATTAAGTATTTCTTGAGTTTCCTCTCGATCTCCTTTTGAAAGATTTTCAAGTCCCTCGGCAGTTTTGTTCTGCTCTATTGTGGTATCAACCATAATTTTAGGCCCGGGTAAGGTGTGGACTCATCCACCGGCTGTTACGTTTAAAGAGGTAGCCAACCTTCGGAGTGTTTGATGAATTGATCTCCTAAAACAATAAAAGCGGTGATGTCACTTACGTGACAGCATCGCTTTTGAGTACTACTGGAGAATGAATATAAAAATTTTCAGTAAAAATATTCATCTGTCACCTAGGGTCGAATCCAAGTGCCAGTAATACACAAGAGCGAGACTGCCTCGAGAGGCAACACCGTTGAAAATTTTTTTTATTCTGTTGTAAATGATCTATATTTTCTCGCCTGGAATGATATTCTTTCGAAGTATAATGTTCATTCGAGCGCATGCCTTCGTGATGTACTTAATTCCATCAGTCGGATTTGAGCCTTCTGAGCCTGCAATGAAGTCACCGACACCATATGCAGGTGATGCAGCTGCACCAGTTGGTGAGTACATTCGCTGTTTGCCACCTTTTACTGCAGCAACGAAATAAATTGGGAGCTCTACTTTCTTACCACCAACTTCGATTGTCTCAGTTCGTGGTGGCATTTTGTTTGGAATACCTTCCACTTCTTCTTGCTCAGGAGCTTCTTCAATCTCTTCCTGATCTTCTACGATTGAAAGAGTCTCGAGTTCTTCCGGTGATTCCTCACCAGAAAGCTCAACACCTTTATCTTTTAAACGCTTAATCCTTGCTTTGTCTTCTTTTGTATATGCAATTTTTGCCATGATTTTATGGTTAATTATAAATTATTCTATGTGTGCTCGACCTTAGACTGAGGTTTTACATAGGGAGATTTGATAGGCGCAGGTTTGTTCTTGCGCAAAGCTTTTGCAATATTGAAAATTGCTCCGTCAATGAATTGAAAGAATTGATTTCCTTTGAGGACAGGGAGATGGAGAGTTTCAACAAGAGAAGCAATGTATTGATCAATAGAGCGGTGGAAGTGGCTATATTTAAGGACGTCTTTAACCACTCGAGTCTTCTTGCCGTCTGCAGACTTGAGTCGTCCATTTACGAAACGATCTTTATAAGTTGCGAATACTCTATCAGTCTTAGGATCAGCAACGATGATGAGGAGGTCTTTGTTAGCATGCGCAAACTCTTTAACCGTGTAGAGCTGTCTCTCATCTCGATTGAAAATCATTTTGAGCTGTTTGAAGAAAGATATCATTGCTTAGATAGTACCACCACGCGAAGCATGGATGAATGATGACAAGGTGTGGACAATTATACATGCAACCCAATAAGTTTTTCGCTATCACCCTTTTCTTGCCCTTGATATTCATCTTTGTCTTGTTTTGCCTCATCATCTTGGCCATCGAGAAATGCTTCAGCGTCTTTTAGATCTGTTTCTGCCTCATCAAACAAATCTTTAAACCAGACCCATAGAGCTTTCTTGTCATGCAATCGTGCAGTCTCGTATGTGTATTTAAGTGCTCCATCAGGAGAAAGATCAAGTGGCCGAGTTTCATTGAGTATTTCCTCAATGGTTTTAATCTCGGAGTTTGCTTTCTCGATAAGCATATCAACACCTTCATGTTTTTGGAGGTTCAAAAATATGAGAGCTTTTTTTATAGCAGTCTCCCATTTATTTATTTCATCAATATCAGACTGATCAGCACCAGCAAGACGAGCGCGGAGTTGATACAATCTTTTGAGTGGTAGAGGGATTTCTGGAAGCATGTTACATAGTTGGTATTACTGCTGCAGGGTCAGCGCCCGGAAGAGCCGGAGTAGTAGGAGCAATCTTTTCAGTTGCGACAGGATTTGCTTCCATAGCGGCAATCACAGAGACTGCTTTTCGCTCCATGTTCTTTTGAGCAATAGGAATATGTTTTTCTGCATACGCCATCAGAGCATCGTACTCTTTCATATCTTTTGCATATTGCATTTGTTGGCTCTTTCTAAGACCAGCAAGTTCTGCATCCGGAATAAGATCATAATTTTCTGCACAGTAATTGAGAATCTTCTCAATAAAGCCTGGCATTGCATCACGATAAAGTTTAAAGAGTTTCTTTCCAGCGAGTACATCAGCAATTGCTTGGGCGGCTACTGCAGATCCATGAGTATCACCATCATTGTTGATGTCCATAAATTCAGCAATAGATTCTTGAGACATATCAGCATCTTCAAGAACAGTTCGAATATATTTATTTTTATTGAGTTTTTCCAGAAGGAGTGGATTCTTATCGATACGTTGAAAAGCAAGCTCACGTTTCTGAGCTGCAAGAGTTTTCTTCTGTTCTTCCTCAAAAGGATCCTTCACTGAGACAGAGAAATCACACTCAGTATCTTTTCGAGTGACAGTCTCTTCCCATTGTACCCCTTTAGGGCCGAGAATCTTGACCGCATAGTCCTCTCGAAGCTTGTCATGGACTTCATAGTCAAAACGAGTCGCAATGTTAATGGCAGACTTTTTAAAGCGTTTATTGGTGAGTTTAAATCTCTTACTCACTTCTTCAAGGTTTGCAGTTACAATACCAACACGATCAGACTGTGGCGCACCTTCAGCATCCGATGAAATACCTACCTTCTTACCGGTGAAGTTGTTGAGCCAATCAATGAGGTTGATTGAAATACTTGTTGTGTCCGGTGTTTGGAATTCAAAAATACCGTTTTGAATATTCTGATTTGGTTTTACGGTAGCACGAACAAGACCATCTTGTTTCCAAAGGAGCTGTGTTGGATCAGTAAACATTTTAGGATCATATGCGCGTTGGCCCCAGTTCTTCTTCTCGAGGTTATCAAGTGAGTAGTTAAGGATTTTCTTCATTGAGTATCCTACCGGGCGAATATCGTCCGCAACGGCCTTTGTCCAAGCGATAAATGGATGAGAGTGAGTTTGCCACATATCCCACGGACCACGGCCTTTGAAATCTTTTGCATATGAAAATACTTCTTCAAGAGGCTGGAAGCGTACCCATGTTTTTGTTTCGTATGAAAATACAAGGTAATACCACTTACCACCATAGTTAACTACACCTTCAACGAGTCGATACATTGTCTGGCCAACATATCCCATGCTTGCAATATCGATGCCAAATGTTGCATATCTGATTTGCTTATTGTTGTAAATATCAGTCATTTGCTTGACCATTTCTGCATTTGTATATTGCCCGATGAGTCTTGCAACTTGTGCTTTGCTGTAGTATCCATCATTCCCTGCAGCAGTAAGATCTGCTTGAGTACGGAAAATATTCATCTGGAATTTATACATGTGCTTGTCGAGGTCTTTGCCTCCAAGTGCTTCCATCACGAAGTCATAGTGGTCAACAGTAGTCATGTCCGTGCAGAAATATGGTGTGTTCTCTACATTAAGTTTGAGAATACCAACACCGGCAAGAGAAGCAAGAAATTTAGAGTCGGCCCACACAGAGTTCCAATCGCCTTTATCATCTCCACTTTCTTTTGCAAGAACCGCAGATACTTTATCAGCAGCCAGAGCATCTTGCTCTCGAGTGTGTCCATACTTCATATCTACATCTTGCTGTAAGTTTCCCTGAAGGTTATCAATAAATCCACCCATAACCACAGAATCAAATGGAATATTTGAGCGCCCTTTAAGAGCGGGAGCATTGACCCCGAAATACATATCTTCATTCTTCTTGATTTCTTGAAAGCGAGTTTGGCGCGCTCGAGCACCATCTTCAAGCATTTTACATGCAGATAGTGTCACCAAATCAGCAAAACTATTACCATTACTGGTGTTACCCGAAAGCATATCTCTTGTTGATTTATATTCTTGTGACATAGGGGATTAATAGCCCAATAGTACCACCACGCGAAGCATGGATGAATGATGACAAGGTGTGGACAAAGTTAAACCCCTGGATTTTTTGTCCAGGGGTGTTGGTTATTGGTGTGCGTAAACACTCGAGAAATATTAGAAATACAGACCTCTCTTTCTGCAGTAAGTTTGGTGGGGAGAGCGTTGTCTAAGAGACCTCATGTATATACGCATTCCGCTTTTCGTCCCAACTTACTATACGCCTGGGACATAAAGAGTAAAAGTATCACAAGGTGTGTATAAGCTTTGACCAGCATTTTTTTGATGCATTCCAAGGAGCTGTACCTTGATGTTTTAATAAGTATGCACCGTATTGAATGTTACCGACTAAAGTTTTAATATCGTACCCAAGTTTCTTACTATCAACAAGATGGTAGTACTCATTAATTTGCATGACTCCTACATCCTTTGAGTTAACAAGACCGCGCAGGAGAGCTCCTGTGGCGTCGAACTGTCGATACTGGCTCTCACATTTAGCAATTGCACTCATAGTCTTTGGATCAACACCATACGACAATGCCTCCCGATGTATTATTTCGGGGATAGTAAGTTGTACTTCGATGGGTAGTGATTCTGCCTGTGCGACTGGAATTGAGACTGAATTCTGAAGAGATGTGGTGAGTGATGTAAGTGCCACTATGAGGGATGCCAGCCCTGTTTGAATGGATTGACTTAAAATGTATATCAATTATACACCTCACTCATCTGGTGGTCTATGACCTAATGCACCAATGTTCACACCCTTCATCATTGGATGTCGGCCCATTGATGCATCGATCTCTTCTTCATATTCTTCACCACCAATATATTCATCTTCAATTTCAGCATGTTGAGGAGGGGGCGCGTATTTTTCTACAACCATCTCATCTTCAATCACTGCAGCATATCGAAGCATATCGGCCGCGTGAGAAGTGAAGTCGTGGACAGGAACTTTAGTGAGCATTCCTTTCTTCTCATCGAACTTGTAGTGGTAGAGACCAATGAGATCAACGAATGTCTCGCATCGATCTTTGTCAATATAGAGGCGCATGAACATTGAACGCGCGAGATCGATACCGTTTTCGATATGAAGCATTGGAACCACTTCAAAGGTGAGTAGGAGCGACTCTGCAGTATCCTTTCGAGTCTTTCCGGTTCCCACTTCCATATGATTAATATCATGAGGCGCGAAATGCTTTGAGTATACATACGGCTTTTCTTTGACGAGTTTAATTGTCCCGGGCAATCCCATTTGAATTGTCTCGAGATAATCGATCATGCGTATCTCTTTTCCTACACGTTGAAAGAATCCAACAGCCATTGCGTCGGACTTCGATACTCCAAGATCCCATACGGTGTATACCGGGAGTGTTGGATCATACAAACCACCACAAATTCGATTATTCTTCCGGGCGTCTGCAATTTGTTTGAGATATACCGCACCTTTGATCGATGCTTCGAATGAGTTATACCACTCTTGCTGGAACTCATCTTCAGTGATAATCCCTTCAGCGACGAATTGCCTATCTTCTTCAAGAGAGTTCTTAAGCGCGGTGATTGTAGGACCAGACTCTTGTACCAAACTCTCATCAATAGTTTTGTATACGAGTTCGTAACGATCAGTAAATTTGAGCGCCGATTTGTAGAGCTTATAAAAATGTCCTTTTCCTTTCGGTGTACCTCCAAAGATACAGTAGCCTTCATGGTCAGCGAGACATTTAGAAATAATTTCAGAGAAGAGAATTGGTGAGATCTGTGGATACTCATCAAGGAAACATCCCCAGAGTGCCATACCTCGAAGAGAGTCTGGTTCATTCGCACCGACGATGAGAATTTCAGATCCATTAGGGTATGAGACAAGGAGTTCTGATGCATTAAATTTTATATTCGGTATGTCCCGGGCGTAATGCATCGCCATTTTCCATACGATACGCTTTGCTTGTTTGTATGTCGGTGCAACGTATGCGTATCGAGTGTTGGGATTATTCAATGCATCTCTCTGAAGATGATTGAAAGCAGCAGTTGTCTTGCCTCCACGACGATGAATAATGAGAATAATCCATCGCTTGGCAGCGGAGTGAAGCTGCTTTGCCCAGTTTCGAGGCTTGTATGGAATCTTTATTCTCGTTGCTACGGCCATTTTATTTTTATTTCATAAAACACAAGGTTTGACAGGGCGTCAAATATCAGTCATTAACGACTTCTTTTTTTAAAGAAAGCAGTTGGTTTATTTCTTTTTCTTTCAAGGAAATCTCGCTGCAGAAGTGACGCATCGTACACCAATAATGGTCGGAATTCTTTAAATTCTGCGGACCCAACGTAACACCTTGAACAAACTTCAATACCTGCAGCATAACCCCAACGAGTTTTTTTGTCACATGCATTGCAATACTTTTTTTCAATGAAAGTTGTGGCAACACATTCGGTATATTGAGTATGATCTGTTGTGTTTGAGAACATAATTTTATTGAGGAGAATGATCGGGAATCGAACCCATATCTCCGGCTGGATTAACCGGCGAGCTGCCGTTGCTCTACACTCTCGTACTACAAGGACCTTTTCCAGTGAGGATAGCGATTTCACCAGTACACGACTTGGAGAGGAGCGACCCCTTCCGCTGTCATTGTAGACCATAAAGAGTGTGCTAAAGCTCTTTGTGGTCTTGGTTTGTCTTGTGAATATTGTAAGGGGAAATACTGTATTCGTCTGGCCAAAGGCCTAAGCCACAGGCATTGTATTCCACGCTGTCCATGCGCACTACATTTTTCAGTAGCACCCTAAAAGCTGGTGGTTAAAGTGTGGACCTGTGTAAATCCGGATACATCAGGACCTGTGCAAAAATGAGAGAAAGCACACACTTTAAAAAACGTATGATCGATTACGGTCTTTTACGTAAGAGCGATCGATAATTAAATATCCATCAGCTTTTAAGGAACTAAAGATGAACAGATGGGGATTTATAATATCAGGGCTTTCCATCCTGCTTTGGCTGATGCTTGCTGAGGAGTAGATTCTCTCCAAAATAAGGCCTATGATAACTTTTTACATTCTAAGAATTTCTTCGGGCCTAGAATGTTTTGTAAACCTTGCGAGCTTACGCTGTACAGCTTTTGTTATCTATGACTTTGAGCAACCTCTTTCTACATTTCCCCCATCTATTCATCTTAACACTACCTACACTATATCACTTTTTGAATTTGTGGAAAATATCTATTCCCTTTGCGTGGTCAATTTCATGCTGCGCGATAAATGCAGCAATGCCGTTGAGTTGAAAGGTGCGCCGTGAAAATCCTGATCCAAAAATCTTCAGTGGATTATGTACATCCGCTTCGATCACCAAGTGATGATATCTCTTTGTATTTATTTGTGGCCGGTGTCCATAAGAGAGACACGCTTCTTTGAAGGGGACCAGATCATCAGCTTCAATGATCATAGCGTTTGCAAAAACAGTGAACCCATCGAAAGCTTCTTTTATATCGTCGTGAAGCACAAAGAAGTCTTTTGGATCTTCATTATTCACCTGACAGTGAGAGAGTGCCAGGCCTTCTTTCCACATACCAGAAAAATTACCGGCCTTGAGCATTGCTGCCATTTCTGCAGCATCTTTCTTGATCTCGGACCAGCTTTTTACCGGATGTGCTTTTACGCTTTTGAGGGGGATTATTTTCATGATGTAGGGAATATTTTAGCAACCTGCTCTTCTAACATTTTTTTATAGTCTTCTTCTGTATAATCGAAGGGTATCCTATTGAGCGGAAAATTAATACCTTTATCATTGACTTTAATCATCCCATGAAATGGTCTATGCACCCTTTGCTCTGTATCAAATAAGTCGAAAATATCCCGCTCAAAACCCATATCATCTAAATATCTTTCGTGCGTTAGAAGCCATTTACCTTTTTTATATTCTTTTTTCATAGATGTTTTAAATTATAACCTCACTCATCTCATGTGTAATAACCCACTCTCCCTCTTTTTTATTGTAGAGGGTGACAAATAATGCTTGGCCCAACTGTCTACCTTGAAAGAGGACTGTAATACGCCGCGTGTGGACGCTCAGAAGCTCCATGTTCATATCTAAGCCCGGGAAAGCACTCCTACTCTCTACAAACAAATCGAGGCTCGATTGGGGTATTACTTTTGCGATAGCTTTACGTACAAACTCATCAATCTGTAACGCGAGATCATTGGCCGCCTTCTCAGCAACTTCTTGCACTATAGAAAAAGAAGGATCCTTTGGATCAAAACTTGCGTGGAACTGGGGACCAGTTGTAACTTTAAACATAAATATTATTTAATTTTTTTGAGTAATTCTATAAACCACTTAAAATACTTTTCTTTTGTTTTGACAGGTACCGATCCGTCCAACTCACAGAAAATTTTAAATTGCTTTTTTATTTCTTCTTCACTCATATTGTTCTATTTACTAATAATTACTCACTAAGCACTGAATAGGATTAAGTTATTAAACTACCTTTGCTGTACCCTCAACACCTTTCGCAATTCTATCTGCTGTACGAGCTTCCAAAGCTTCGAGAGCTGCTACAAGATGAGTCACAGCTTGATTATTGAAATCTGAGTGCATGAGATTGTTAAGATATTTAATTCTTTCAATCAAAACCTGTAAAACAGCTTCGTTTGTAGTACCGTCATGAACAGTGGTTAAATTTCCTTCACTGTCAGACTTTTTATTTATAAATTTAATATTTTGCACTCCTGACTCCATGTTATGTAATTCATAATCATGACCTGGTTCATTTACACTAAACATTCGATTTGCTTCAGTTTCGTTTGTCATATGTTGTTTTATTATTTCCTATTCAGTGCTTAATTTATAATTACTCTTGTGTGAGGTAACCGAGTATCTGTAATTTTAATCTTCTTCCACTACCACCTCCTGAGTCGTCTATCTTCTCCACCATCTTCTTTATCTCCTCATCTCTCTCTGCAATAGCTCCACGGCGGATTTTGAGCCAGTAGTCTAAAATCAGCTCTCTTTCTAAATTTTTTATAGAACCTTTTGGCGGTTTTAATTTTAATTCATCAAACTGTTTTCTAAACTCCTCTCGTATCTCTTCTTCTTTAGGTGTGGCATCTCCTACTGAGCCTGCTTGTCCTGTGTTACTTGAGTTTACGTATTTGTTCATATGTTATTTCTTAAGTGGGAGTAATGACTGAACTGCCTCTATACCTTCATTAAAATCACAATGTAATGGTTCCCATTTAAATCCTGCAATATCTTTTCCACGTCGTAATTTCAAGTTTTCAGCCTGTTCTTTCAACCCAAGTAAATGTGCTTCGAACTTTGAGATGAAGAAGTCGGCGATTTTTTGTTTGTCTGCTTTACCAGTTGCTCCTCTAAAATACTCACCAGAACATTTTTCATAAAACTCTTCTCTTACCTCTTGAAAGAATTGGGGGGTGGGATTTGTCATGGGTTTTAGTTAAAATTAGATAAATCGTATATGAATAAAGCTAAATCGTGATGTTTCTTACATAATATGAAGTGAGCATATGTTCTACCAAATTTTAGAGTTCCCTTATTCTTACATCCTGGGTAATAGCATTCTGTCTCTCTTTTCTTAGGTGTTGTTTTCTTTTTCATACCGTTTCTTTTTTAATTAAACCTTCAAAGAATAATTCTGGGTCTTTATCTTGTGCGAGGTGGTCTATGAAGCGGTGCCAGTGATATTGCCAAACGTGTATTCTTTTTCCCACTAAATCCAGATTGGTAGAATCATATTCAGTCATTAAAGTAAGTAGACAGTGTGGATGTTGTTTATTTTCCCACTCTAAACTCTTACTAAGACCTTGCCAGAAGAGAGGGTCGAGGAGTGCTTTGTGAGTTGAATCCATACCTACTTCCGTCCATGAATCTGAAACATGTGCACGTTTTTTGTCCCACCCACCCTCTACTGCTTTTTCAAAGATTTCTTTCATATTTGTTCTTTGTTAATGAGGTTATCTATGGCTGTGCGGAGGCGAGAGCGTTCTTGATTCACTTTGCATCCATTGCAAACATTACAAACTCCTTCCTCCGTATCAAAATCTTCACATAATTCGTCTGGTTCTTCCACCAGTCCCCTGCACTCCATCAATGTCTCTGTGCGGGTTTTGGAGCGTAGAGATTTAATAAAAGATTTATATTCTTCTTTACTTGGACAAAAATCTGCGTAATTAGAATACAATCCAAACTTTTCATCAAATTCTTTTTCCCACTGTTCGATGTATGTGTGTTCCATGTTAGTTTTCTTTTTCTAATAATCCTTTTCCAGCAACTCCAAAGATAATTAACACATACGGCACTACAAACCATAGACCAAACCAATAGATACCTAATACTAGCCCTCCGAAATTTCCTAAAGCTAGAATTGAATAAATGAGTTTTTTCATAAGCTATACATTAAAAGCGATTAAGGGGAGGACGATTGATAGGGCTAGATATAGAACTATATGAAGTCCAACCCATACATGTATTAGACAATATTCAAACGTTCCATCTTTGTAATCCTTCCACGCAACCCATGACAGTGCGATGTAGCAGAGGAGGGCGGGAACTAGAGAAATTAGTTTAAATGTTGTCATGCTAGTCTTTTCTTAAATCTATTTCATCTTTACTAAAACTTACATCTGTAACATTCCAGTCCAACATCCTTTGAATAAACATATCCGCATTGTCCACGAAAATTCTCGGAGATTTTGATTGACCTGTGAGTGTGCCTCTCATTTTTATGATAATATCCCATGTCGTTATTCTTTCCTGAACATCAGGATACAACTTACTGAGTCTGTCAGCTTCGGATATTGTAGAAACTGCAAGCCATCGATTTGGAGGGTCTTTTCTAAGCCATTCTATTGCTCTTGTTGTCTTACCTGCACCTCGTGGTGAATAATCTAGGTTCATCTCTTTATATATTTAAATGAATAATTTGTTTAATTACTTATGGGCTTAACCAACACTCTATACTCTGTAATCCAACGATTTAATCGTCTTGCTGAAATCCAATTATTTGGCGGGAAAAATCCTAGTAATCTATATTTGCTTACAATTTTCTCTCCTGGTTCTAATTTTATTACTGTATTCATCTTTCTTTTATATTACGTTGAATAATTTGTTTTCTTTGTGAAGGACTAAGCCCTAGTCAGAACAGAAGTATTTTGCTGGACTTCTGTTTGTGTCTCCAGCTATGCCAACTAGGACTCAACCCTCCACGGTACTGTCCTCAGAGCATTTAATTACGGTAGAGAATTGACGAGAGGAAGATTTCCACTTCCTAGAGACTCAATTGCCTTTTTCTTACTCGTATAGTCACTCTACATGGTACGACCATTATTGATTAGGTTTTGTACCGACAATGTCTACCTTTTCCGCCACGTAATTAAATGCTCAGAAGACGGTACTGAGAAGAACTGATGGGGAGCGCTCTACCGAATGAGCTATCTCGGAAGTTTCCAACCAAGAGTTGGCTTTGATCCAACCACCTCTCCCCCCATCAATTCTCCTCTTACTGTCTTACTTACTATCCCTGTAATTACACTTGATACCTTCTGACCAGAACTCTGAGTCAATCGCACAAAAGTATGAGGCGTGGGATTCGTCTGTTATCAGTAGCCCATTCTTCTCGTTCTCTTTGCATGATTCACACTGACATTCCAGTACATCTCGATACACACGTTTCCCTATTCTATCGAGGAACCACTGGAGGGGTTTTGGGGTGTACATATTAGTCAATCATTTTATATTAGTAAATAATCCCACTCTCTTCCGGTCTCATATACTCTCCATACTTTCTGTTGAGACGAACTTTCATACTCCCATATAAAGCCCTTGGGAAACGCGCAAAATCGGCCTCAGTCGCTTGATTGAGTGCAGCCCATATATTGAGTTCTTTTTTCATGGTACGTGCATCCTGGAACGAATCTACCTCTTGAGCAGCAGCACAGACAGCGACTATAGCCCATTTCTCTTGGATCTGACGACCGGCATAAATGAGAGCGTGCTCCATGGTGATACGTCCACCACAAACGTGTCCATGTTTTCCATGAAGTGCGCAAATTTTGTACGCTGGATCCGCATCAATTTCTTTTCGAACTTTCAAGGGAATCTTTGTCATTTAAATTACTTAGTCTTGACCTTTTTACCGGCTCCGGTAAAAAGGTCAAAGTAAATACTTAAATAAATTAACGAGATCGAAACCAAGCTGTCCCACTTATATCAACACAATGCATTGGAAACCACACAGGACATGTATATGATGTTCCATTAATAAGTGTTTTAGTTTGACCTTGCATAATATGTGGAAGTTGACTGTTTGAAGTACCCCAAATATTAACCACTAATTCAGGTGATCCGTTACCACATGAATTATTAATAGAACAATCTGCTGCATCTACATTACTAAAACCCGCAAAGAAACCGAGAACCAAAGCGAACATAACTATTTTTTTCATTTGAAAATTTAAATTAAAATTATTAATTAATCACACCGACCTGTACACCTATAATGCTATCACACTACCTACACCTACGCAAGGAATTGTGGATAACTTCAAGAGGTCTATTCGTCATCATCCCATTCAGCAATACCATTATCTACTGCTAACTTTGCTCCATTTTTTTTGAGTAAATCACCGGCAACTGCAGCAGATATATTTTTTTTCTTTTTAGTAGATGGTGTATCATCATCATCTTTCTCCCAGGTAAAAGTAAAGTTACCTTCAAGGACCCCTTTATTTCCTCTCTCTTTTAGACGGTTATACTCTCTGATTGCAGCCACTTTAGACGCGAGATCATTTCTCTGAAGAATGACAAACTGTAACTCTCGATCTCCATGATCATGCGTGATATAGCTTGAAAGTAGGTAGTCGATTCGTTGTCTAATTGGTTTCTTTGTCATTAGATCATACGCCAAAGTTTGCGCCACATGTTTGATCGATTTTATTTTTGCTTCGAGGACCGTAATACCCACATCTTCTCCGGTCACTGCATCTTTCTTCCCTTTCTTTGCACGAATGATTTCAATTTTTTCATTGATCTTATCTATCTCCGAGTTGTACCCATACGCTTGCATATAAGACTGAGTTCCATTGCCGAAAAGGCGCGCGTTGTGATATCCGGCATACACCCAACAAAAGAGTTCATGCTTTGGATTTTTCAGCACCGCTTCCCCTGGGACCTTTTTTGTTTTGTCTTTTTTTGCCATATGATTTTATTCTTCAGATATCCCTGCTTTTTTAACTCTGTTGAGAAGATATATTGCAGCATCTTTATCAATCTTGAAATATTCCATCACCGACTCTACTGATTGGAAATATCCTTCCGGTTGCATATCCCGGATCATCCGACATTTATCTTTCACGTCAGTGAGTGGACGAAGATGTGATTCCTCTTCTTTATTTTCACCGGTATGTTTTATAGGTTGAAGAGGTGGATATGATTCACCTACTTTTACTTCTTCCACAGGATTACTAAGATAAGGTTCCTTCATGAGAGCACTTTTCGCTCCACAAGTTTTAGCCATGTGTCCTGGCATACCACATTTTTTGCAAATCTTTTGTCCTTTCTTTGGAGTAGAGATTAGACCATTTTTCATTACTTCATCATCAATGTGAGGCATAATATCTATCATTTGAGAGACAACACTTTCAATGTTTAGAGGATTAATAGTAAAAGCATTTACACCGGGACCTACAAAGAAATGGATCTCTTCACTAAGAGCATCATACCGGGCTACTATATCGCGCATTTTTTCGATTTGTTCGTGCATGATTTTATTTGTCTTCTACATCTTCATCCTCAAGTACTTGTATTGAAACATTGAGATTTGCGTTCGGAGAAAGTACGTTGAACTGAGAGACCTTTCCTAAATCAATACCAGGCATCGAACCTTTATCCGTCTCTTCAATCCATGATTTTATTTCAACGGATGAATGGATACCTGATTGTATAATTTCAGCATATACGGTGATTTTGTATTTCATGATTATTAATTACCACTACCTAATAAAAACCCCGGATCACTCTGTACGTGTTCAGAAAGAGTGCGACCATCTTTCATGATTGCGTATGGAAGGAATACTTGAGGGACGGTGACCATGTTTATCTCGACGAGAGCCATCTGCGCCTCAATCCATGCTTTGATCACACGCCATGCAGTGCGGATTGCTTGATTATCAATGTTCTTATCCTTATGTTTTACAGAAGTTACACCTTGTTCTCGGAATACTTCTCGCACTGCTCGGTGATTACAAGGTAATTTAAAGCCCATAGGTTTGCCATCTACCTTTATTTGAAATGACACGGCAGAAACTTGAGGGCCGTCGTACTCGGTCATCATTGCTGTGACACCATGACGAGAAAGGATCTTCTGTATTTCAGAAATAGTCTGCTCTGGCTCTATGATTGTTGTGTAATTGAGGATTGCCATTATTCTTCTTCATTAGGAGACTTTCGATCTCTCTCATCCTTTTCAATGTCGTGACCTTTGTCTTCTATCTGATCGACCGGCATTTCAAAGATCTCTGCCTTTTCTTCATCGGTTAACACACCATGAGTTTCAAACTTATACGGCACTTCTCTTTCGAGTACACCACCACCTCCACATTTTTCACACATAGATTCTGCAGCGCCATTACGGACATATCCGTTACCTTTACAGGTAGTGCAGTCTATTCGGACCACTTGTGTTCGATCTATTCCAGACATAAAATTATTTTGCTTTTTTAATGATGCTAGTAAAATATCTACCGATACATGCACCATTGCAGAAATGTAGAAACTCACTCCGTATTCCACTCGGCATTAGAGACCACTTAGGACCTTCTTCAGAAGATTTTTTCTTTGGATCTGGAGGAACAGCAATTCCACTGCCATACGAAGAAGACACCATGAGAGAGATGTGCTTTTTAGGACCGATGATTTTTCTACACTGGTCGCAATGATATTGAGTAGTTTGCATGGTTTTATCTGGCATTTGATCGTAAATATCCGATCTTTACGAGGAAGTTAAACATATTTCGACCTTTAGAAGGAGCAAGACGGGGGATTCCGAGCTCAGTAAAACGAGTTACGAATTCTCCTTGAGACATTTCATTTCCTTCAATAGAAGCGATGAGTGCCTGGACCTCGGGGCGATTTTTCAAAAGCCATTCGGTGAATGATGCTAAATTATCTGAGTACTTTGTCATTTGAGCTTAGGTTGATTAAAGGATAAATGAGGCTGCTTATTCGTCATCAAAACCTCGACAATCTGCTTTAGAGAAGAAATCATGTCCTGGATCTTTTCTTGACCCTCCACTATCTCTAGTTTCAAATCCACGTAGTGAATGATCTGGTTGTCATCACCTACTTTACTTTTGAGAACTACACCTTTGAGAGTGCCGAGAATTTTGACCATAAATTTTTTTTAATTTTTAAAGTGAATATTTACTTGAAACGTTTGCTTCGCGATTTCTTTTTTTCGTTTGAAAACGGTGACATGAATATTTTTAATTACATATCCATGATCGACATCAGGCCTAAAACCTTTACCTCCGAGAATTTCCGTATCTTGGTTTCGAGTGATTTTAATTCCGAGAATTTTTCCTATAAAGAAGAAATCCACAATGAAGTGACCCATACGTCCAATTACATTTTTATTGTTCTTCTCCACTACCCATTGCATCCATTTCGGAATGAAGGGTCGAACAATACCATCAAGCCATTTTGCTTCCTCAAGTTGAAATCTCTGATATCTTAATTGGTTTTCTTCGTTCATATACTTTTTATTTGGACCGTCATTGAAGGGGAGTTTCCCGGAGAAAAGAATTTTCTTACATGAAAGTCATACACATATTTATCGTTTTGTATGATACGTCCTTTCTGAAGAAGATCCAGAAGAGTAGTTCCCATATTGTCGGCATCCTGATCATCTGGGTTTTTCGTCATATAGAAATCAATGGTGACCGCTATATTTCCCTGGATCGGTTCAGTGAGTCGCAACTTGTTACGAATGCTTACAAGTTGCCAGAGGAAGTCATCAAGGACCGCTGTGAGTTTTGAATCGATGAACATACCTTGGACCCCTCGGCGATAGTTGTTCTTTTTGCTTGGCATATCACCGAAGAGTTCGAACATCATAGTAGTATTTTATTTTTTTAGAAAAACTTCCTATTACTATTAGTGCTGTGGAAAAGTAACCCTTTTAAGATGAGAAGATATATTGTGCGACATACAAAAGTCCTCCCCTATGGGATTTTTAGCCATATTTTGGCAAAAACCCTGGACCATCTTACAAAAAGCGACATGTGGATAACCTGTGTTTAAAGTGGGGAAAAAGTGGGTATAAGTAGTGGGGAAGTATGACTTCCACTACTCTCATACACAACTTATCCACATTCTTATCCACAGATTTAAGCCACTTATTAACAGGTTATCCACAAGCACTTGTGCGTTTAATTTCGACCTTTAGTGCACTTACTATATCACACTACCTACACCAACAAGTAAAAAACTGTGGATATCATGCAGAAATTTTCATTACTTTATCATGTTCGCGCTTCACAATAATGAGTACACTTTTTACACTTTTAAAACCAAATTTTGTCTGGATATCACGGAGTGAGAACCCACCACCACCTTTTTTAGAGAGGAGATATATCTCTCTATTTCTTTTTTCTTTTTCATGAGCCATAACTGAATAAATAATACCATGCACTACCTACATTTGCAACATAAAAACCACGTAATGGAAGATACGTGGTTTTTATGTATTACGCATGTTTATCTAAAGAACTACTTCTTCCATTATATCCCCTACCCTATTTTTCCCAAAACTTTTCCTTCTTTGTCAGAGAAAAATTTCATTCCAAGATATCCCATGAAGGCACCGAAAGATCCATTGGCTGCAAGTTGTCCTATATGACCCCAATCTGCTGTGAAGAGATTAAAATCTCCCCCAGTAAAAATACCATACACAGCAAGAAAGGCCCCAGTTACTACTGCAGTAGCTGCACCTTTCGCTACATCTTTTACATTCAAACTAAACATTTCGCTTTTCATATTTTTATTTTCTTAATGTTAATAATTGCTTCAACAAATACACCGCCTGTTTTGCCAGATCGATGATCTGCAGACGAATAGTATTTTGAGATTGTATCTCGATTTGTTTTGTGAGCTGTGGAAGAGGTTTTACATCTTCAGTAGGAGGTTCGATGAGTCTATTAATCCATTCTTGAGTAATCAATACTCCTGGACATGTCTTTCTTTGCTCGTAGAATCGATGCATTTTGACGTTTTCTTTGGGTATAGAGAATTCCTTCATCCAAGTAAGGACCTGCTGTTGTAGGAGATTGTATTGCGTTGTAGTGGGATACTCTATATCACCATCAAAACCTATACATATCCCAAGAGACTGAAAGTTTACAGAGAGGTCATTATAATACTGATTCGTATGACAACCTTCTTCCCACGTCTCTTTACATTTATAAAGCTTTTCTCCGGTAATTAATACATGATATCCAACCCATCCTCCGAGAATTGATTTAGTGAATCCTCGATTGCGGTGTGTTTGGTTAATAGAGTTGTACTGATCAAAAACGGTTTTACTTGAAACGTCACTACAATGAATTACGATAAAACGTGGTTTGTTAAGCATATTATTTGATTATTTTAATAAAGTGTTGCATTATTGTTGGTAGTGTGTTATGATGTGTTAATCATGAAAATCATCAAAAACGTTGCAGAAAGCATTGGAGAGATATTAATGGCGATTTTTGGTATGACTGCACTCGCATGGCTTGGTGCTGTGGTACTACTTGGACCAGTTGCACTACTTATTATTTTCTTCTCTCCTGGAGAAATATTGTTTATTGTTGCGCTTGTCATTGGTGCTTTTAGTTTAGGTTGGTGTCAGAGTGAACGACCTATAAATAAGGGTGAATTAATTCGACGCGGCCTTCTTAATCGAGTCGTAGATTCTTCGGTCATCATCAGATAAATTATAATATATCTGATTAGCCTCTTCTCCCCTACCTTGCTTGATAAGCTTCTGGTTATCTTCATATATTCCTTGAATAATCGGTTTGCGCTTTATGGTATTTTTACGCTTTTCTGAAGACTTAATGTTGTCGTAAATCTTTTTATCAACATCATTGAGCGCATCGTATATTTCATTAGCCTCTTCTCCCCTACCCTCTGCCTTGAGCTCCTGATTTTTCTCATACACTGGCATTACACGTTTAGTTTCTTGTGCTGCTTCAAATTTTTTCTGGTCGAGTGCTTCGTAGAAAGCAGACATCGCTTCTTTGTCTTGCGAACCATAAGTAATTGGGAGTTCCATCATTCGCGTAAGAGCTTGATACAAAGGTTGATCATCATTGATAAACTTTGCGCTTTCTAGTATGAATGGATGCGTAACTGAAAGACCAGCATACTTAGCTATTTTCTTAAGTCTTTCACTTCCGGTATCGGTTGCTTTATAGATTGCACGTCCAAAATAGTCTCTGTTAGACCAGATTTCAGTAGTCAGTTGTATTGGTGTTGAAAAGAGACTTCCAAACTTTTGTGCAGCTACATCAAAGTTTCCTGTACCGACATTAATTACAGTTGATCCAAGGTTACGAACAATTGCAAGGAATGAAGGCATGTACGTTACATACAAAATCTCTCCATTCTTTCGGGGAATTGCCAACTGAAATTCATGTCCTGGTGCATTTTCCCACATCCACTTATCATTAAGTTTTTTATTGAGGGCGTTGTAGAGTGCATACATAATAATCATACCGACAATGAAATTTCTGGACCGACGATATGATGTATTCGTCCAGTGCTTGCGAGCAAGACTATTAAATCCGTTATACAGAGTCGAAAGTACACTTTCACGGAAATATGGTGCAGTCAGAGCAGCACTGAGTCCTTCTTCAGTCCCTTTTGCACGTCCGGTGTTGCCGGCAAGTCCATTGAATTTTTTCGTTACATCTGCAGCAAACTGACTCGCTTCATTACTTTCCATTCCAGATGCCATACCGTGAATATACGAATCTTTAAAAATCTGAAGTTGAATCTGACCCATCATGCTGTTCATTGTTTTTTCGTTGAACCATCGGGACCAGAAATATGCAATTCTTCTACCAGTATTTTTAATTATATTCATTCCTTTTCCAAAGAATTTCGCACCATGCGGAGCGGATGAAAGTATATCGGCAACACTTCGACTTGCAGTCTCATATGAACCAGGATAGTTTCCAAGAGAAAGACCTTGTTCTGCCATTTTTGCGATGTAGAAGTCATTTTCGAGAAACCATTTTTTACTTGCTTCATTTGAGTTTGCACGTATGAATGCAAATGATGCACGGATGTTTGATCTAGCTTCAGTAAAGTTACCAGTGAGCACGTCACCGATTGCAGATGTGAGAAGTTTATTCGCCTGGCCGATTGCAAAAGAGTTGATTGTACTAAAAGGTACACCAGAAATTGTCTTGAGATCGAACATTGCTTTTGCTACCTTCGATGCACCTTTCACAAGCCACGGTATGAGCGTTAAATTATCTTCATCACGGAATATACCATTAATGAGTTTTGCAAGCTCTGGACGGGCGTGTAGGCCTTCACGTGAGAAACGTAAAGACACTGGCTCCCATGTATCTGGTGCGTCTTCAGCAGTGAGAAGTTTTGCTTCTGATTTGAGTCGGTCAATAAAATCTCTGTTGTTGAGAGACGTTTCCCCTTGCTCTCGATAGTATGCGATGAGTTGCGCCGGGGTTTGATATTTTGGACGCAACCCATGCTCCATACCTGTTACGTAGTCAGGGAAAAAGCGCTCTTTCATAAAGTTTGGCTTCAACTTCAAGCGAAGTGCTTTGTCTTTTGCAAGTGGTTCTCCTGCCATATATGCTTCAATCTCTACATCAGAAAGACCTTGCGACTTGAGATAGCTTTTTGCAATAGTCTGGAATTGTCCCTCACTGTCCATCCACACTTGAGGAATGTAATCATCGAGCCACTCGAAGTACAAACCGCGACGTCTAAACTCTGTACCCATAGAGTCCAGGGCTTCTTTGATATAACGAGTTTTCTTTCCGGCTTGGTATTCGACTATCTCTTGGAAAGTTTGCTCTCCATTTGGATATGCTTTTCGATATTCTTGGTTTGCCAGTTCTTTTATTTCTATCTTACGAGAAAGCCAGTCATTTGTTATCTCCTTTGTCTTATCATCCAGGTACTGAATTGGTTTCAAGACTTCTTTAATTCTTTGGAAGAAATTTTTCTTAGTTCTACCTTCTCGTTTTGCAGCTGCAATTTTTTCGTTAAGACTAGATCGATATTCAGCCTCGTCAGATGCTTTTTTTACCAACTCTGCTTGTTTTTCCCGTAATGCTTCAATTTGAGCCTTCTTCTTTTCGTCTGCAGCACGCATCTCATCTGTTTTCTTTGCAGATTTTTCAGTAATCTTGTTGAGGACCGCTTCATCTTTTGCAAAAGCTCGAACTTCGGGAGTGTAGGTTTCAGTAATTCCACTTCGAAGGGAAGTTGTATTGATTCCAGTTTCAGAGTCTATAAAGTCATAGATCTCATCAATCAGTTTTGCTTCCTTTGAAGAAGAGATCCTTTCCGGATACCGGAGAGACTCAAGGTCTTTCACCCGGGCGAGTACACGGTCAAAAAGCTCTCGACTTCGGAGATTTTCAGGAAGCCATTTCGGATATGTTGAAGGAATAGCGGTGACAGTTCGATCTGCACCAGTACCGGTTATAAGTCTGCTTCCAGGAGTCGCCTGATCCATCTGAGTCAGTACATTTGAAAGCGCTTCTTCTACATCATTTTTCTTTGCTTCATATGCATCATGTATCTTGTTTTCTTTTTTACGAATTACAAGAATCTCATCTCGAGGTAATTCTTCTTGTGCTTCTTTTTGGTTTTGCTTGATATATTGTTTGTTTGCAGTTTCTGCATCGGCACTTCGGGACCGGATACCAGCTTCATCGATTGGGAGTTCCATCTTGCCACCTTTAGTCACTTCGATTTCTTTGTCGCCCATTTTCACCACTCCTACTTTCTTTGGACCTTCAGGTTTTTTTTCTGGAGCATCAAGATCAATACTCAATTCTTCATCACCATAAGAATACTTCTGTTGATCTTCAAAAAGTCGATGAGGTTTTTTATTCGCTAAGTTTTCAACTTCTTTTTTAAAACCACCTCCAATTCGTTTTTGTAAAAGAATAAGTGGAATACCTTCAACTCTACCGCTATCACGAACAATTACATCTACAATATATGGATCCCCTTCAACAGTATTTAATATTTGTTCAAAGGTATTTTTATCACTACCAAGAATAGCCATTGAGCCACGAGATTCTCTGATAGTTTGTTTGATTGTATTTTGAAGATTTTCTTTGTAGTTCACTTTTTTTAAAGTGACTGGTTGGAGTTGTGGGTTTAATACAAGTATACCTACCTTACCTGGTTCGAATGGAAAATGTGCTTTAAATAATTCTATTGCATCTTCTCTTTTTGTGATCTCTTGTCCGGATGAAGCGTAGCTTTTACCAAGGTCAATCGGATGATCAGTGACCACTCCTTCGGGAGAGATTTGAGCAAACTTATCATGATCAAGAATAATATGTCCTTTAAAACCAGTGACATTTTTATTAAAATAATCCGTGAATATTTTATCCTCTCGACTTGGTCTTACAACACCAGAAGGATGATTGTGCGAAACATAGACCCCATCGGCGCCAAGGCGAGCACCACGGCTATTTATTTTTGAGAGTACTTCTCGAGGAGGAATAGTTGCTGCATCAACCATATCCATAGAAAAAGCAGTGTGTGCTGCTACTTTCCCTTCTTTTGTATACACAACATGAATAATCTCCTCGCGAGGATTTCGGTAGTCTTTAAGAGCAGCTGCTACGTCTTCTATCGTTTCCGCTTTGCTTCCGCGGATGTCGACGAACTTTTGAGGGATGTACGTATTGTTTCGACCAATATTCCCTTTTTCCGTAGTAGTTGTGCCGTCTTCTGTGAGACCAGCCTGGTTTTCTGGTATTTTAGACTCATTAACACCACTATACCCTTTGTTAGGTTCTTTGACAAGAGCTTCTTCAGTCTTACTTGAAATACCTTCGTTGAGTTGTGATCTTGCTTTTATTTTATTGTTAATACTGGTAAGTTGGAATGATTTATATCCCAAACGTCCCATAAAATCTGGTGTTGTAATTTCTTTGAGCTCTTTTTCTGGTATACCAAGTTTTAACAGTCCAGCTATATCATTTTCCTTTATGAGTCGGTTTGCTTCTTTCATTGTTACCTGCTTCGCCTTAAGATCCTCGAGTTCTTTTGTACGTTCACTAGAAATCTGATCACTTGTTTTTGCTCGTTCTACATCACGTTTCAAACTTCTAACTGCATTGTCTCTCATATCCAGCAATTCATTATTAAGTTTCATTGCTTGCTCCAGACGTTTTTGATTTCTAGCAACAGGAAAATTACCTCTACCTGAAATCATAGGGGAAAGAGTTCGACTATCTGCATTAAGTAATGCCAGTGTTTTTTGTTTATAGGACTCTCGAAACTTAGAGAAAGAGCTTGAAAAAGCTTGTTTTTCCTCTGATGTTTTTGCCAGAGGCGCTACTTCTTCATATATCTGTCGTAAGGTATTTGTATAATCTTCAATTCTTGTTGCGCCACGTTTCTCAGGATTAAAGCTAGTACCTCTACTAGATGATATTGCAGTTTCAAGAGGTATGTCTTTTTCTATTCCTTCAATCTCAGTGCCGTATTTCTTTGTTTCTTCTGCAAGAGAATTATTCGGAATTTCCGAAGTACTGACGGAGTTATCCGGCTTTTCCGGAGAACTGCCCGGGATTTCAGCCTCAGGAACATTCCCGGGAGTTTGCGCCGTATTTTCTCCTACGCCATCCCATAAGCCACCGGTTTTAATAAACCCACCTTCTTTATTTGGAAGATCTTTTGCGGCATCAACAATATCACCACCAGTCTTTATTGCTTGGACCGCAGTATCTGCAGCACCTCCAAGAACTGTACCGAAGAGTGCAGATTCAGGAACACCAGCAAAGAGTTCTTGATTTTCATCATACGTTTGCTTTATTGCATTCTCATAAACAGTTTGGACTGCTTCAGTGCCTCCTTCCAGACTTCCTTGAGTCGCAATACTTGTAAGTCTATTAAAGACTTTTTTAAGGAAAGTGTCCTTAATCAATTCCACTGCTTCTTTCTTTGCAAATTTACTAAACAGTCGAAAGCCCGGGAGCGCTTCAAGGACAGCATTACCCAAGCCGGTGACTGCTGCAATCTTCTTTGCCTTTGATTCTCCCACTTTTTCTACAGCTTCATCATATGAAGATCCGAATTGAATTGCGCCACCGGTAGTACCAGCTGCAATACCTGCAGCTACAGGACCAGCACCACCAGTTGCAATACCGGCACCAATCGATGCAAGAAGATTTGGAATGTTTTGTCCGAGAGATCGGTAAAACCATTTTGGATCAGAAAGCTTCTCACTAAACTTTCTCTCATCGTTTACTGGCACACCTTGAGAGGCGAGTGCGGTGAAAAATTCTTTATCCTGGTCGGCACCTTTCTTCATTTCGCCGGCAAGTTGTTTGTTTCCGATAGTATCATAGAACACTTGGTTAAATCGTTGAATATTAGAGCTTGTTTGAAGTAAACCTTCTTCGATACCATCCCACAAAGAAGATCCTTTTTTAAATTGTTTTGGTGCATCTTTTGCAAGAGGTACCGCCACATCGAGTGCAGGCTCTACCGCAGGACTGAAAGTGTCATACACCTTTGTAGCAGCTGCTTTTAGATAATCAGTAAGTTTCTTTTTTTGTTTTCCGGTGAATGGTGCATCAAAGCCTTTTTCTTTTGCCATTGCAACTTGTGCATCAAAAAGACTCATCTCACCTTTGATTACTTTTTGTTGATACTTCTGCTCGAGCTGCCCAGCTTCCTGGTTATCATCAGCAGGAATATTCTTAAGATTTGCCACATCATTGGACCCTGAAAGAGCGAGTGCGATACGGTGATCGAGCTCGTCTGAATACGTGCCACCAAGAGCCTTTTTGAGCGCTGCACGGTTCTCTACAGCCCGAGGGTTATAGAAATCATCTCGTGTTACCGGTTGCGCTTTTCGTGGATCAAACTCAGTTGCAACTCGAGTCTTGTCAGTAGTGGTGGAAGTGTCTCCGGGTTTTCGATATGCAAAAAACGGTCTGCCTGAAGCATCCTTTTCTGTATCTGAAAAGCCGAAAGAATTCCCTACCTCATCGACTGCTGCAAAAGGTTGCTTGGTTAGAACCTTCGGAGCAACAGGTACCGGAACTTTCGGGACCGTTGGGGTATTTGAAATATCACTCCACAAGCCACCAGTTACTTTCGGCTTTGGTGGATTTGATGTTGCTTTATTTGGATTTGGTACTGAGTCCCATATTGACATAGTTTTTTAAGCACCACCTCCGGTGCCAGTTGTTTTTTTAAGTGATTTGTTTGATCGAAGGTAAAGAGGAAGTGTATCGTTTGCAGGGTTAATATAGGCTGCAGGCGGATATGTCTTTATGAAGTCCTGTGGCTTTCCTCCTGCATCAATCCATCGGTTGTACATGTTTTGATAGAGGTTAGGATCCGCATACTTACCATCAGCTTCATCACCTTCATTTTTCGAGCTGTTTAGTTTTTGGATACCCTCGTTTATGTCAGCTGCAGGGACCGTGAGCGTACCTGAAACTACGTCTTTCACAGTACTTGATTTTGGAGTCACTGGTTTTGCATGCACTCCATAACTGAGGATTTGCTCGTCGAGTTTCTTTGTTGGGTCAATTTTCTTTGGCACAAAGAGGACTGTACCATCATCCAGTTTTTGAGTGGTGTATTCTTCAGGGACCGCAAAAGGAAGTTCGACATAGCTCGTCTTCTTTTGTCCGGTGATTGGATCTTGAGAAACAGAATAATATCTGTTACCCACAGTGCCGGATGTAAGTTCTTTATCTGCAGGCTTGTTGAGAACAAAATAATCCTTAAGCTCTTGAGGAGAAAATCCGGTTGTCTCGATGAGTTTGTTGTATTCATCA
>Ga0172380_10001485_pt1 | contig 40187 bp, 57 predicted proteins | sample Leawe162metaG_FD_119747 | JGI IMG/M metagenome (GOLD analysis project Ga0172380, IMG submission 119747) | Leachate microbial communities from a municipal landfill in Southern Ontario, Canada - Leachate well 162 metaG | ecosystem: Engineered > Solid waste > Landfill > Unclassified | place...
CCTGGCCCGCCAGGCGTATGGCGTACCGACCAATGCCTGGTGGCTCGTGTGAATGTCCACGGTCCTAGAGGAAACGGGATATGCCGGGATTCGACGGCACCGAGTGGGATTTTCCCCAATGAAATCGGGGGGTTAGGGAAAATTTGGCCGCTCGGGTATTGAGACGGCCGTGCCACGATAAATTTTGGCCGTCGCATGTTCCTGGAGCAATTCGGCGGCCGTCAGGCGGTCCCAAGGGCGCCCGCGCACGGGCAGCATGGGGATCGATGGCACCTCACCCTTCACCAGGGCTGAAACGGCCTTAAAACGCGGCCATACGCGCCGTTGAAGCGCCAGGCCATCCGGTTCCGCCAGGCCGGCCGCGGTGGTCTGGACCTGCCAATCCAAAACCGGGCAATTCGGACGCGGATGTCCGAATTCGCTACCAATGGAGGGCTTGGTGAATTCGGACATCATTGTCGGATTCTAGGCGCTGGGCAACCTGTGGATAACCAGTCAGGCGTGGCCGTCGTCGAAGTCGGCCAGCAGATCCGGCTGGCGCTGCTTTCTGGCCGCCTGCAGGCAGCGCCTATATATCTGGTAGACCCGCACGTAGCTGATGCCGTACTCCGCCGCCAGCTCGTGGGCGTTTCCCCTGCGCATCCGCTCAAAAATCTTGCGATCGCGCTCGTTCAGCTGCACGCCTGCATCCTTGACGAAGTAGACCGCCTGGCCGCCGAAATAGTCCGCCATCCAGTCGGCCAGGTCGTTGCCGATATCGGCCGCCAGCTCGACCTCCAGGCCGTGCTTGTCGATCAGGCGCTTGGCCGTGTGCTCGGCCACGCTGGCGAGCAGCTCGTGCCGCCTGGCGGTTGAATGTTGTTCGTTCATTTGGTCGGTGCTCCTTTGCGCTGCTGTTCATAGCCCAGCGCCTGGCTGATGGCCCGAAGATCGGCCGGGTGACACCACTCGAAGTACTGCGGCGCCTTGTCCTGCAGCATTTGCTTTGCCAGGCCGTCTGCGTAGGCGTCTGGCAGGTTTCCCAGGCTGATCAACTGCGCGCGGATCCGGCGCACCAGCGGCAGGGCGTCGGCCGATGGTGTCGGACGCTTCGGCCGGCGGGTTTTGAACGCTGCCGACGCCTTGAAGCCGCAGGCCTTGAGGTGATCGAGCACGCGCTGGCGACCGGCATGGTCGAGCGCGCTGGAGCTGGTCACGCGGGCCTGCGTCCAGAGCATGGACCGATAGTCTTCATCGGTCATTCCAAGCTGCTTTTTGGCCACGTGAATCTTGGCCAGTTCGGAGTTGCGATGATCGCGTGCGAGCTTGCTCATGATGATCAGACCAATGAGGTGAAAAGACCAGGCTGGGCCTGGGTGTCCAGGTGCTCCTGGTGATGGGAAGGGCAATAGTGCTTGTTGCGGCCAACCTCGCGGGCGTGGGCGCCACAAAGGGCCGCGTCGCATGTCCGGGCCCCACCAGCCGGCCAATCGCACAGGAAGGCCGATATCGCAGCGCAGCGCTGCATCGCCTGGCCGTCGCTGGTCAGCACGCCAACGGCCGCGCAGCACGGCTCTGGCAGCTTGGTGCCGCGCATATGAACGGCCCCACCATTGATCCTGTACCAAGGCATCAGGCCACCTGCAGCTGCGCGAAGCGTTCCAGGAATTTGCGCTTGGCCGTCGTGGCGTTCAGCGGTATGACGTGCTGCCACAACGGCTCGATACCTGGAATGTCCTGCCAGTCCCAGCGCTCGACGGTCTTCGGCATCAGATCGCGCTGCTCGGTGGCCAGCATGACCAGGTCGGCATGCTTGACCGGCGCCGACAGTGTGGCCGGCAATCCGAAATGACCGAACACGAACGCCTCCACCCTGCTCTCAATGGCACGATAGTCTGGCAGCAGCTGCTTGAGCGGCGACGAAACATCACCCAGCAAGGCCTCGGCCGCATCGTGCAAGAGGCCCGCCAGGGCGTGTTTTGGCGGTACCAGGTAGGAGACATACACCGAATGCTGCGCAACGCTGTAAAACGTCGACGTGTGCCCGGTAAAGCGGCAGATCTGCGACAGCGCGTGCGCGATCTGCTCGATGTCGATGCGGTTGCTTTCGAGATCGATAAAGTCGAAGCTCGCGCCGGAGTTGGTCAGGATCGATGGTTTCATAGGGGGCTTTCTGGTAACAGTGCGATCGCCTTGTTGTTGGCGATCAGATGGCGCTTGAGGGAAGAGATCGATGACCAGGTGGAGTCATAGATGACCGCCACTTTCTCCATGCGCTCAAGGTGCGGCTTCAGGAACGACTTCCGAACGCCCTTTAATGCGGCCTTAAACCGTTCCTTTTCAGCCCGGCTATAGAGGGAAATTCTCCGGGGCCGCAGAAAGCGGCGGCGTTCTTCACAGTCCTCAATCAACCACTTCCCGCGAAACACACCATCGACATAAACCTGGATGGCCATTTGCAGCGGCTTGATCGGAACGACCTGCAGCGTCAGCTTGTATTCGTCGCATTGCAGGTAGACGCTACCAAAAGCAAACGACAACGTCTGCTCGACTTGCTTCCAATGCTCGGCCGTCATCGGCTGGGCGATCGCCAGTGCTGGATCGGCGCTCATGCGAATAGCTCCTGTTGGCCTTTGGCGGCGATCGGGGCTTCAGCGAGCATTTCGGCCGTTGGTGTGTAGCGCTGCAGGGCCTTGGGATCGAGTGATCCGCACCTATTCATGTCGACCTTGTATCCCTCCCACCAAGGCCGCCACAATGCACAGCTTTTCTGCTTCGGACAGGCCTGATTTACCCCGCCAACTCCGGCGCACCATTGATACGTCATACAGGCTCCCCTGTCCTGGCGTCGAACCAGATGCCGCGCTCGTGCGTCCAGAGCGTCAACATGACCGGGCTGGTTTCGTCAGTGGCCACCCGCAGGCTGGTGCCGGGCTTGCGACCGCTTGATGTGTCGTTGATCGCCTTCGCCAGCGACTCGGCCGCGTTCATCAGGGCGTCTGTGTCTTCGGCATTGGCCGCGTCGAATTTGGCTAGGAGCTTCCAGGCGCCGCTGTTGTTCAACTCCAGACGGCACGGCTTTGCGGCGATCATTTGATCCTCCACACACCGACCTCGGTATCGTTCACCCTGCGCAATGCGAATTCACCAAGGCCAGAGGTCTTGCGAATGTTGCAGGCGTTGCTCACGGCACTGCGGCAGGACAATGGAAGCACACACGACTGGCCGACCTGCATGCGATCGAGCAAGGGATCCCATTTGCGTGGGCGGGCGCCCTGCTTTGGCAGCGGCACGTTTTCGCGCAGCTGGACTTTGTCCAGGTCGACATCGAGCACCGGGTGGTGCATGTTCCCCTTGTCATGGACGCCGCTGGCCATCAGCATGTCCGGTCGTGCGGTTGGATGAACCACCGGGTTCGCCTTGATCCTCGGATGACCAGTGCCCACGCTATAGACGATCTCGTCGTCAACATTGGACGCCCGCTTGAGCGCGCCGGCCTCAATCGCGGCGCTCAGTCTGGTGTGCACCAGTTTCGCGTTGACATCGAACTTGGCCTCGATGTCATTGGCCGACAGGCATTCGTCTGGATTGGTGGTGAAAAACTCGATCACGCGATAGTCGAGGTCACCGGGTTTAGGCCGGTATTTCATACGCTTGGCTCCTCGGTGGATCCGGCCAGGCTCTTGTGCCGCTCCGTGGCCTGGTACTGTTTGCAGACGGCCTGGGCCGTCACGTAGAAGCCGCCCTTCCTGCAATACCAGCTGACGGTGTCAAATGGCGGGCTGCGATCCGCCCGCTGCTCGTCGCCGCTGATGCAGTTGCGGCAGGCAGGCCGCTTGTTGGCTGCGACAAAGCCCTGAAGGCTCATGGCGACCTTGATCGTGCTCATCGCGCCACCTCGGTCGGTTCGTCCTCTGCAACGCCCTTGAGCAGGGCCTTGACCAGCTTGTCGACGCCGGCGGTCGCGTCCTTGCAAAACACAACATCACCGGTGTCCTCGACGGTGATGCCCAGGCGCTTGAGTTCGGCCGCGGTCAGGTTGGCCAGGGCATCCTTGACTGGTGTATCCGTGGTCTTGCACAGGACATCGAACTGCTCCGGGAAATGCCGCCGGATCAACCGGACCACCTGATCGTCGTCATCCCAGGTGATCTTGCCTTTGCCCTTTGCATAACCCAGCTTGATGCCATGCAGCACCATGCTGCGCGGACGCACGAACAACTGCGGCGCCTGGGCGATCGCGGCCTTGAGCACTGCGTCGGCCTCGGCAACCGCGGCGACAGCCAGGCGCAGGCCCGGCATCTTGCGTCTGGTGCTGGCTTGTAGCTCTTCGTGCAGGGCTGTCGCGCGCGTTGTCAATACATCGCGCTCCTTGCGCAGCGCTTTGGCTGCGGCTTCGATCTTGTCCAATTCGGTGGTCATGGTTTCCTTCCAGGTAGAGGGTCAGGTTTTGAGGGTCAACTGTCCGAGCAGCTCGGGCATCGAGATCTGGCGCATGCGGCTCTCCAGCACCAGGGTGGACATCGCACGCCCGCGCAGGAACTGCAACGTCTTTTCCAGCTCGGCGGGCGAGGCCGCCATGTAATAGCCGCTGGTGGGTGTGCCGCAGATGTGGGCGCCGTCCATGCGCAGGTCGGTGATCACGATGCGGATGTGGCGCTCCAGCATTGCGCAGCTGGCCGACTGTCCCGTAATGCGCACCACCAGCTCGCGCACGTGGATGCCGTTTTCTTCGCCGATGTGGTGACTCAGCTCGGTGAGCACCTGGGCCGGTGTGATCTGCATCATGGTGGCGGCCCTTCAGTGAATGCGCGCATCAGCCGGCGCATGCTGCTGCGCGGCGGCGGCCGTCAGTTCGGTGCTCAACCTGGCAGCGGCGACAGCCGCACCCTCTGTGCAGCAGGGGTTTTGCAGCGCCAGGTACTTGAACGTCATCAGCAGTGCGTCGAGCGTTCTGCGATGCGGCTCGGCCGCCAGGGCCGAGTGCAGTGCATTGGCGATCCGGCATACCTCGGCCGCATCTTCAAATGATCCAGCCGGTGCGTTCATACGATGCCCCACTGACGCAGGAAGAAGCCGGCCAGGAAAGATGCAAGGAACAGCAAGAACAATATGCCAGCCACCGCCCCAATCCGGCGAATCAATCGCGCACGGCGCCGCTGGCGCCGGCTATCGAAGGTGCGCGGCCCGATCTTCCAGTCGCAACCGCTGCAGGCCGGATTGCGCGTCTGACACAGGCCCAGCTCCATGCAAGTGCGGTATTGCCGCTCGCCGCCTGGAGTCACCCGGCTGACGTGGCCGGTCTGAATGGTGCGTGGGAAGTGCCCACGATCAGGGTTGCCCTTGTAGATTGGATCGATGGCGTTCATGAGCGTGCTCCTAAAAATCCCAGCCAATCGCTGGCGGCCTCGAAAACCGCGACCTTGCGCGGCACGTTGAATGCCCGTTCAATGCGCCTTGCACGGCGCCGGATCCAGGCCAGTGGTGATCGGTTCATGACGACGACTCCTTGCGGTGAATGCAGGTCTTGCAGGCGCGATACAGGGCCGAGCGCTGCGAGTTGGTGAAGGCCAGCGGGCGCGCCTGGTAGTCCAGGCAGTGACGCCGGCCCAGCGTGCCCAGCACGGGGCACTGCACGGTCTCGGACATGTACTGGCCGCGGATGCGCTCGGACATGCCCGCAACGTCGCCGGGGTATCGATCCCGCAGCAGGTTATTGACGACGGCCGGGCTGATGCCCAGGTCTTCGGCCACCTTGCTCTGGCTGTGCAGGCGGGCCACGGCATCGATCAGCGCCTGCTTTACGTCGGCAGTCAGCACGGTCATCTTGCGCGGCTTATTCGAGGCCATCACAGACCTCCTGGGCTGTTTCCAGCTCCATGAACGTGCCGACGTTGCGATCGAACACCACCTTGCGCCTGGTGATCGCCGGGGCATGCGGCCCGGTGTTGTTGACCAGGCGCAGCTTGGCGGCCGTGCCCGGCTTGCCAGGCCGAACCGGCTGCAGGTATCCGGCCTTGGTGAGGGCCTTGCAATAGGCCTTGGCGCTGGCGGGCTTGACCACGCAGGCGTCCAGCGTGGCGGCTGCGGCCAGCTCGTGCCAGTCAAACACCTTGAGCACCTTCATGGCGCGCCACATGCTCAGCGTCGCCACGCCCTGGGTCACCGGCTGGCCCTTTTGCGTCAGGCGCGGCGCATCGGCCGGCCGCTTCTTCACCTGATACTCGATCGCGGTCAGGCCGTTGCCGCGGCTCATCGGCAAGCCGCCACCGACCCGCAGCACGTACCCTCCGCGCTCCAGCGCTTCGAGGTAATCCTGGACAGCTTCGAGCTGCACCATCGGATTGCACTTGTCCTGTGCCTGCATGGCTGTGAATCCCGCCGGCAAGGCCATCAAAGCGGCCCACACGCGCTCGCGTGGGGTGCGCAGGCCCCTGTACTCCAGCTCGATCGGTTTACGCGCCACGGCGGCCTCCTTTGGCGGCTGGGCTGACCATGTCGGCGGTCACGGTCGTGACGCCCTTGCGTTTGCACTCCTCCTTGATCCGCTCGATCTCCGTGGTGATGCGCCGGGCGACACCGTTGGTCATGGTGGCCAGGGCCTGGTGGGCGGCTCCGTCGAAGGTCAGGCCGGGCGCGTAGTGGCGCGTCAGCTCGGCCGTGTCTTGCAGGTCACAGGGAACCGCATGCACCCACACCAGCACCCGGTCATGGAAGCGCTCGTGCCGGGTCAGCAGTTTTTGACGCAGCCGCTCCTCGCCGATCAGGAAGATCGGCGTGGCGCACTGGTCGTGAATGGCGCGGATGAAATCGACGCTTGATTTCTCGGCGATGTGGTCGAACTCGTCGATCACCAGGCTGCGCTGGGTCTGCATCAGGCGCTCGCAGATCGCGTCGAACATCTGCGCGGTCGACCATTGGGTCTTCCAGCGCACATCCAGCTCGGTGGCGATCAGCTGAGCCAGGGTCTTGGTGGTGTCGAACATCCGCAGCTGGACGAATGCCGCATTGGCGCCCAGCGGGTGCGCCATGTAGAGGGCGGCCTGGCTCTTGCCATAACCAGGGGGACCGGACAGCACCGCGATGCGTGGCATCTGTGGAGTTGCGGCCTGAATTTGCTTCATGGCCGTGAGCGCCAGGCCGACGTTGGCCAGCTTGGCCACACCGGATCCGGCAGTTTGTTGATCGGTCGCTTTTGACATACACTTTCCTTCGTTGTTGATCTAACCCGTTGACACACCATCCGGCCCGCCAGGCGCTCCAATGCCTGGCGGGCTTTCTCTTTAGCCGCTGGCCTCTGCCAGTGGATCGGCGCCGGCCTGCATCGCATGCCAGCCCTGAAACTCATTGCTTCCCTCGTAGCTGCGCAGCCAGTCGACATCGCGCGCACCGAGCTGCTCGCCGGCCGCCATGCGCGCGGTCAAGCGCACCCAGGCGCTGTAACGCTGGCGTGGGCTGTCCAGTACCGGCTGCACCTGGGCCGGCTCGGCCAGCGAGGCCCTGGCCGCGTCGCGCATAGCGTCCTGCGCGCGGCTGTCGCCCTGGCTGGCCAGGACCGAGGCGATCGCGTCCGTGCTCTGCTGCACCACCCGCGGGCTGATGCGGTGCACGTTCTGCGCAGCGTCGGCTGCAGCGTCCTGGCGCTCGACATAGATCGAATTGACCGCCTGGCGCGTGAGACCCTTTTTCTTGGCCGCGCGCAGCGCGTCGACCATTGGCTTGATGGTTTGCGACTCGATGGCGCGTGTGCGCGCGGCCAGCTCGGCGCGGTTGATCCCGAGCATCGTGTGATCGAGCGCGCGGCAGACATAGGTGCCGTCCAGGGCGAAAACATGCAGCGCGCCGAGGTCGGCTTCGTCCTGGCGGCAATAGACCTGCTGTCCCATCACGCCGGCCAGCTCGGCCGCGGCGAACCAGGCATTGCCCAGGCTGATGCCGCGCTTGGTCACCATGCGCAGGCCATTGCCAGCGACCGGCATCATGAACAGGTCCAGCGCCCGCGCATCGACCTGGGTGATCTGGCGCAAGTGACGCTCGGCCATCTGGTTGGGCGTGCATCCCAGCTCCGAATGGACCCGGTCGTGGTACTCATCGACCCAGCTATTGATCACGCCCTGGAGCTGCTCGGGCGACATGTGCAGGTCGATGCCTTTGTCACCGAAGCGCTGGGCGAATGACTTGGCCGATTCGATCGCCTTGCGCATGGCCACGTCATGGCCGACGAAGCCCGCCAGCATGGGGAACAGGTCGTGGAGCAGCGTACCCAGACCGCGCTCAATAAACGGCTTTTGATCGGGGCTAAATGGCGTGCAAAGGGGATGTTTGACCTGGAGCGCCTGCAGGGCGAAGTCGAAGTCGGTGGCGGTGTAATCCTTGCCGTTGTCGGTCTTGATCCGCTGGGGCAAGCCAAAGGCCAGGATGGCGTTACGCGTGACCGCCTTCACGGCATTGGCGCTGCTGGTACGCGAGACAACCACCTGCATGCGCCGGGTGAACACATCGATCATGGCCACCAGGGCATGGCGCCGGATCTCGCCCGTCTGGCCGTCTGTCAGGTTGAAGGCCAAGTCAACCCGCTGCTGACCGTCCGCGATCGTCGAGTCGAGCTGCCACTCTTCATTGGGAACCGTGATGTGCTCGCTGCGCGATCCGAACGCCGGCATGTATTTGTTGCGCCAGCCGTCCGGGTTCTTGAATTTGAGCAGCGCCACCTGGTTCTTGGCGTTGAAGTCGCGCAGCCAGCGGTTGATGGTGCTGATGCTGGGGGTGCGCTCGGCGCCGAGCTGCTGCTTGAGTACACGAGCGACCTGGCGGGCGGTTGGCCGGTGCATTTCAGCCACCGCTGCCACGAATGCGTTGTATGTATCCTCATCGCGCATCAGTTGGGACTGGCCCTTGTCCGCGCGTGGCTTGCGCTCCAGCAGTGCCTGGACGCCGACCGTGCGCCAGGCGCGGTACCACTTGTCCAGCGTCTTGGCGGGCAGCGTTGGATAGGCAGACACCGTGCCCGCGTGAGCCTCGATCTCGCCTGCACCCCACAAGACGCAGAACTCGGTGATCGCGCTCCAGACTGCGCCGCCGCGCATCCGGTGGTACGCCTCAAAGCGCTGGAACAAGTCCAGGCGTGGATTGCGCAGCGGATCCAGGCCGCCTTGGCTGGCCAGCTGCACGCCGAATCGGGCCATTGAGTCGGCGCATGCCTGCACCTGGGCGTCGCGCTGGGCCTGCTGCGCCGCATCGTTGGCCGCGCGGATCGGCCGCATCACACCGGCCACGCTTGCCGTGGCCCGTGTTGCCAGCGCCTGCTGGGTTTCCGCAGGCAAGCTGGCTGCGAGGTATTCCATGCCGCTGCGACCCCGACCAGACCTGGGCCGTGACTGCCACGATTCGCTTTGCGCGCGCCGCAGCACGCTGCGCGGTGTTGAGGGCATGCCTGGCAAGCCGGCCAGGTCTGGAGCGGCAAGCCACATCATGCTGAGACCCTCCCGGTTTTCGCGCGGCTGACTGATCGCGCGCGGCGCTGGCTCACACTGGCCAGGGCGACGCGGTTGCGCGTCAACGCTTTGGCGTGATCCCGATTGACCCCAGGCGCGTACCTGGACGGCCAGATCTGCTCGGCCGGCAACTTCAACTCACGCGCCACCAACTGCTCGACAACCCACCAGGGCCTGGTCAACACGTTTTGAATCTGCTTGTATCCGTGGGCCATTCCAACACGACGGAGTGATGTTCCACACTTTCGGAGTGCTGCAACCACATCTGCAGGGTGCCAATCAACCAGCCGTGAAGCATTTTCTGTGTTCATGGCGGCAATCATAAACACAAATAGGTGTAATGGACAACAAGAAATCAACCCATTCGAGTGTCTTAGGTGAAAACCCTTAGTCCGAAAAATGGGGAAATTCGGTATTTGTCGATTGACGGCCCAGCTTGCCAACTCACAATTGGAGCAATGAACACACAAACCGCACCCAACCGACCGGCAGGTCCACCTCTGCCGGTGGATCCGTTAGATCGCGAAACCTCGGCCGGAGTCATCGCTGCAGATGTTGGCCGGCGAATCAAGGCGGCCAGAGAAAGAACCAAAGTCACCCAGGATCAGCTAGCCAAGGCCATCAGCGTTCATGTCAACACGATTGGCAAGGTCGAGCGCGGAGCAACCAGCCCGGACGCCAAGATGCTGCTCGACATCGCGCCGCGCATTGGTGTGCGGGCTGACTGGCTGCTGGTGGGCGACGGTGCCCTGCTAGGGGCTATCGAGTGCAAGCAGGCGCCGGCCGATGATCTGGACCTGGTTGTGCTCGACTCGTTGGCAAACCCAGACCAGGTAGAGCCAGTGCCAGTGGAGTTGGCCTTCTCGCGCGCCTGGATGAGCCGTCGACGATTGCAGCCGTCGACGTTGGTGTCTTGTCCGGCTCGCGGAGACTCAATGGAGCCGACTGTGTACGACGGCGACACGTTGGTCGTCGATCGTGCCATCACCAAACTGGTCGGCGACGGCTTATACCTGATCGAGCGTGACGGTGAGCGCTATTGCAAACGGCTCCAGCTCCGCTTTGATGGCGGGCTGAACATCATGTCTGACAATTCTCGTTATGAGGCGCAGCAACTGTCGGCCGACGTTGCTTCGCAGCTCCTTGTGATCGGCCGAGTGATATGGGTTGGAGGTTTGCGATGAAACACAGAACGATTGCCGCGTCCATTGCTGCGCTGGCGTTGACGGCGGCACACGCCGCAGATCCTGCTGCGGCCCTGCTCCAGGCGTGCACCGGGCTGGGCAAGTATTCCGCCGATGTGACGTTGTCGCCGCCTGTTCTGGTTCCCGCTGACTTGACCTCGCAGCGTCTGCGTGGCTGGAGCGAGGTGCACACGATCAAGGGCATCGTCAGTGCCCGGCCCAGCGCCAAGGTGGCCGGAGACTTCAAAGCCGCCGGCCAGCGTTGCCAGTTCGATGTCAGCGTGGACCTGAAGACGGTCGCGGTGTCCAAGCGCGCATGCATGGCCCTGTGCAAGGGCGAGTCTTATGCGACGATCAGCAAAAATGGTGTGCCGTCTGTCGCCTATTTCGGTGTTGACGGAAGCGAACAGTTCAATCGGTAGCACAGCAGGCCATAGTCGGTCTATTAATGGACTTGATTGGTAAAGGCCTTTCCGATCATTTAATTCATGCGCGCGCGAACATGCGCGCATGCCCTCGCGCAACGTCAACCTCATCGTCATCCACTGCTCAGCCACCATCAGCGGCAAGCCGCTGTTGCGTGGCACGCCGGGTGCTTCCAACTTCCGAAACTGTGCCCAGGTCATCGACGCGTGGCACGCCGAGCGCGGATTCCATCGCAAGGACGCCGCGCGCCAGGCCTTCAATCCCAATCTTCCGGCGATCGGCTATCACTTCGTCGTCGACCTGACTGGTGAGGTCTACACCGGCCGGGCCGTCGAGGAGATCGGCGCCCATGCGGCCGGACACAACAGCGCCAGCGTGGGCATCTGCCTGGTTGGCGGCCTGGAGCGCGAGGGCCGGTACACCACCGAACAGTGGAAGTCGCTGACAAGCATTGTCCGGTGGCAGTCGACCGTGCACAGCATCCCATTGGCGCCTCCACTGCGCAATGGCGACATCGTCTGGCGCGGTGTGTGTGGCCATCGGGATCTATCGCCCGACGCCAACGGCAACGGCCAGATCGAGTCCAGGGAATGGCTCAAGACATGCCCTGGCTTTGATGTGACCGCCTGGCTGGGCAACGACTTGCGACCGTTCGAGGCCCATCTGTGGGTGCCGCCGCTATGAGCGACGCAGCCGACGCCACCGTCAAGCCGCCACGCAAGCCGTGGTGGAAGTCGCGCACGCTTTGGTTCAACGCGCTTGTGTTGGCCCTGACTGCAGCCGAGACCCAGATCAACGTTTTGCAGGGCGCGTTGCCCGGTGGGCTCTTTCCTTGGGTGGCCTTTGGGCTTCCCGTGGTCAACGCCGCCCTGCGCTTCATTACAGCCCAGGGCCTGGGCAAATGACGCTCGCCTGGCGCTTGTTCGCCATCGTCCTGGTGGCCGTCAGTGTGCTCGCTGGTGGCTACCGCTGGGGCGCCGTGGCCACCAACAACCGGCACCAGGCCGAGCAGCTGCAGGCCGAGCGCGCTGCCAACGCCAAGTATGTGCGCCAAGTCGAGCACGGTATCGACGCTGCTGCGCAGGCCATCACCGAACGCCGCGAAATGGAGGACCGATATGCCGACCTGGACAAACAACACGCTGCGCTGCGCCGCAAGGTTCCGCTGCTGGTGCGCGCAGCAGCTGCTACACAGCAAGCTATGGCGCCTGCAGCGCCAGCCGCTGCCGCAAGCCAATCTGTGCCAGGTGCGACCGATCCCGCCACCGAGGCGCCGTGGGTCTTCGCACTACCTGTGCCTGAGCCTATCGAGCTGTCTGGTGCTGCTGTCTGGTTGTGGAACAGCGCCCTTGCAGGCACCAGTGATGTGCCCCCCGATTCCTGCCGAGCTGCTGGAGCCGCCGGAGGCGCCGCTGCTGCTTGTGCCCTTGGTACCGGACTCACCGTCGACGACGCCTGGGACAACCAGGCCGAAAACGCCAAACGAGCCGCCCGCAACAAAGCGCGCCATGAGCGCTTGATCCGATTCCTGCAGGCCAGAGACGGCCAGCAGGTGCCTGTGCCTTCCCTTCCGTAAACCTTCGAGAAACAGACCATGAAATCCCTTTTGAAGAGCATCAATCACATTGCCACCAAGCTGACACTGATCGCCACGCTGGCGGTCTCTGCATTCCTGACGGCTGCGCCGTCATCGGCATTGGCTGGCATCAGCTTGTCGACTCCCACGCGCACCGCAATGATGGGTGCGGTCATCACCCAGGCCGGCGCCACCGGTGCAAAACTCAAGCTGTACAACGGCTGCACGATCCCCACCGGAGTCGCCGCGGCGTCAGGCTGCACGCTACTGGCCACGCTGACCTGGACATCCGTTCCGATCGGCACAGCCACCAACGGCACGATCGACTGGGACGAAGCAGGCGTCAGCCAGACCAACAGCAGCCACGTCAACGGCACACCGACATTCGGCCACATTACCACCAGCGGCGACACGGTGGTCTCGCGTGTAGACATCTGCACCGGCTCGAACGCCCCCTGCTGGACCTTTACCGGGTCTGTCGCCAACGGCCAGAACGTCACGCTGACGGGCCTGGTGTTCACTGCCGGCAATCCCTGACCCTGGGCCTACGCAATGGCCTCACCAGTCGCTGACAGCTACAGCGTCGCCAGCGGTGCCGCATTGTGGGTGGGGCGGTACCCGCCTGGATCGATGCACGGTTCTATCGTGTTGGGCGAGGTGTCGGCAACAGGTGATATCGGCAATAACCTGTCTCAGGCATCCGGCGCTGCAATGCTTGGCGATACGGAAGCGGGGGGGAGTTTGGATGGATACGCCTTGCCAGCATGGCGCCAGGGGATGGTGCCTTGGGAGTGGCGAGAACTCCCAGGAACGGCTTCTTTGTCGGGGGTCATGCCCACTGATGCCTTGGCGCTGCGGGCACTGCCGGCGGCGCTGGGAGGCTACGGCACCCGGATGAATGCCTGGAACGGATTTGCCTTCGTTGGGAAGTGCGTCTATTTGGCAGCGGCCGGTGGGCACGCCGACTGGCCTGGAAACGCCGTCTACAAAATCGACCTATCCACGCCAGCTCCGGTGTGGACGCTGCAAAAGGATTCGACCCTCGCGGTCGATGTGATCGAAGCGTCTCCATACTACGCGGACGGCAAACCCTCCTCGGCTCACCTGTACAAGACGCTGCATGGCGTGCGAGGTCAGATCATCCGAACGATGGCGACATGGGTTTACGGAGTTGGGACCAGTCACAACGCTGTGGATGCATTTGACATCGCCACGAACGAGTGGTTGCCTGCAGGTTCGTATCCGGTGAATCCGGAGATTACGAACGGCGGCCCTGTGTGCATCGATCCGCGTGATGATTTCTTGTACTACGCCGGGAACACCAAGGTCTGGAAGCGTGATCCAGTCACGGGCGTCTGGACTGGTTTGGCGTCTATCCCGAACGCGGGATCTGCCATCGCCAGTTCTATCGCTGTGGTGGATACCGACCGGAACACGATCATCTACATGCACGACCAGTACAACATTGGCTCGGCATTCATTTACGACATTACGGCAAACACCTTTACCCGCCTAGTTCCCTCCGGGGCCGCTGTGTCCGAGATGGTTGGGAAAACAGAAGGTCACGGATGGTACTTGCCCGCCGAGAACGCGGTGATTGCAAAGAGCAAGTTCACCGATCGAGTCGGGAGGATTGATACCGTGAACCTCAACTGTGAATTTCAGGCAACTACAGGCGGCACAGGTATGGCCGATGCAGTTAACGGCGTGCAAACAAGATTTGCGCGTATCGACCCGTTGGGTGGATTCTTTTATCAACCGAGCTACGCATCCAATGCGTGGTTTCTGGCTACGGAGTAAGTGATGGCAGCGCGTTTTCCGCAATCGGCATCACCGATAACCTGCAGCATTGCCGCGGCCTACGCGGGCAAGATCCACGTTGTCTACTGGCCCGCTGGTCCGGACAGCTTGCACCGCCTCCGGTCGGGTGAGTCCGTCACAACGATCATCACCCGCGCCACGTCAGGCGCCACGTTCGACGCTACGACCGGGCGCCTGACTGGCACCAGCACAGTCGACTTTACCGACAGCATCTCGGGCGGCTATGGCGGGCTGAAAGAAAACAGCGACTTTGCCTTCGGTCAAACCGGCTATGGTGACTATTTCGGCGGGACGGTTCCGTTGATGAGTCTTTTCACCAGCTTTGATTGGGTCTATCAATACTCGTCAGGCTTCGGGGTTCGGAACTACAGCGCCGCGTACTGCGGCATGGGAGCGATTGCCGTTGGCACCGCACCATACAACGGTGCTCCGTCGTCGCCCAACAACAACATTGGCGAACTATTCGGCATTGCTGGCCGCAACTTGCAAACCGACCCCACCGAGAAGCAAAAACTTTGGTGGCGCGGCACCGCCACTTCTATCGGCAATGGCACGGCAACTGGAACTCGTGAATTGGGCGGAACGGCAACGCCATTCAAGATGGGCGCCAGCTACAACGGCGGCACAACTGGCCTTACGTCAGAGTGGGAATCCGCATGGTTCGGCGCCGCGACGCTCACGAATGTGGAAATGGCGGCGCTGTCGGACGATCCGTCGGTGCTGGTGGAGATTCCGGCACCGGACACAACTCCGCCGACCTTGACTGACGCGACTTCGGCGGCAACGAGCAATACTACAGGGTCGGGCGGCGTAACCACGAACGAGGGTACTGGCACCCTGTATGCTGTTTGTACAGCAAGCTCAACCGCCCCCACGGCCGTCCAGGTGAAGGCCGGACAGAACGCATCAGGTGTCGCAGCCGTTTATGCAACCAGCCAAGCAATTTCATCTGCAGGCGCCAAGACTGTCGCGGCAACAGGGCTTCTTGCTAGCACCAGCTACTACTGGCACTTTGCGCACGAAGATGGATCGGGAAACATCTCAACCGTCGCAAGCTCCCCTAGCTTTACAACAGACCCGCCTCCGGCGTCTGAGGTGTCAGGTGGTGCAACCCTTGACGACATCACAGCCAGCGGCAGTATGTCTATACCGCCGGGAGTCATAACCACGCCGGTACTCAAGAACAACACTGGCACCGTCCTGGCAAGCGTCAGCGGTGTCGTGGCCAACGTGTACAACCAGACCACTGGCGCACTGGTGGTGCGCAAGACCGGTCTTGCGAGTGACGCCAGCGGCATTGTCACGATTACCGATGCGGCGCTGATCCACGGCACCAGCTACGTCTACGAGATCGACCTTAGCGCGGCCAGCATGGGCCGTCGTCTACCTGTCGGGGTGGCAGCGTGAGCCTGCGCATCGATACCAGCGAACTGATCTCGGGCGCGTATGTCGTTGGCGAGACTGGCCTTGGCGTTCTGGCCGAAGACATTCCAACGATCGGCCTGGACGGCGCAAGTTTTCTCTACAACGATCTGAGTCTGCCAGCCGACAACGGCAAGGAGGTGCGCGGCCTGATCGTCACGCCACCGAGCGATGGCGTGTTCTACGCCTGGGAAGATGGCAGCTTCACGCTGACTGACGCTGCGGACGGCAGCTACACCTTTGTGTATCGGCTGTATGTAGATGGGGCTGATCAAGGCACGGCGACTGCGACCATCACTGTGGGCGCTGCCGCAAGCAGCACGTTGTCGGGCAGTGCCACCTTGGGCGACGTGTCGGCCGATGGGGCATTGGCACAGGCCGGTGCGTCCGATCTGTCGGGCAGTGCCACCTTGGGCGACATCGCAGCCAGCGGCGGCGGCAGCGGCAGCTCGGCTTCAGACATCTCGGGTGACTCGCCCTTGGGCGATGTGGGTGCGGGTGGCGCGATGTCGGGATCCGTCACCAGTCCAGGAACGTCTGGCCAGTCTTATGTGGTGTCGGCATCAGGCCGCCGCTGGGAAGTAGTCGCCAGGGGCCACGGTGTCGCAGAAAGCAAGACCGTGGTGTGGCCTGCAAAGTATCCAGGCGAGCGGGTCGGTGTCATGTTTGACTTCCGACCAGACATGGCTTTTGGCGATGCCGTCTCGTCGGTGGCCTTCGTCGTGTCAACTGTTCACGGCACGGACGTCTCGCCTGCCAATCTGTTGAGTGGGTCTGCATCCGTCAAGGGCGGCCGAGTATTCCAGGATTTGCATGGCGGTTCGATCGACTGCAGCTACCTGGTCGAGTGTGAAGCAACGCTGCTCAAAGGCGGCGTCCTTATTCTGGCGGGTGTTCTTCCCGTGAAGTCGTATTGAAGGGCCATTTGGAATGGGTGAAATTGATTACAAGGCTGCGGCCTTCTGGTTTGACGTTGCGCAGTGGATGTCGATCATTGTGGTGGCGGTCTGGTCCTACCTGCGCACCAAGGACTCGGACAACCAACAGGCGATTGGCGACGTGGCGTCGAAGCTAGCCGAGTTCATCAAGCAGGCCAACGCGGCGAACGAACAGCAGAACAACCGTCTGACCATCGTCGAGGAGTCGCTGCAGCATATGCCAACCAATGAAGAGATCAATCACCTGTCACGCGACGTGGCCACGGTCAAGGCGCAGGTCAACGGCGTGGCCGCGCTCCTGGAGCGCGTCGAGCATCAGACCCAATTGATTCACGAACATCTGCTGAACCGAAAATGAGTTACCAAACCACCATCACCGAAGACCGGCGGCTTTCCATCCTGCTGGTGCTGCAGCACACGCCAGGCTATACCGCCAACGCGTATCTGTTGCGCGAGGCCATCGACCAGATCTATGGCCACGCGGCGAGCCTGGACCAGATCCGCACTGACCTGGCCTGGCTGGCCGAGCAGCAGCTGGTTCGCACGCAAGAGGCGGCCAGCACCACGCTGGCGACTCTGGCCGAACGTGGCCACGATGTGGCGCTCGGCCGCGCAACGCAGCCAGGCGTGAAGAAGCCGTCGCCCGCACCATGACTGCCGCCACCACCCGCAAGCGCAAGCCGTCAAGGCCCAGCTCGATCACGCAGCTCGACCCTGCCATCAAGGAGGCGGTCGACAAGGCCGTGCGCGACGGACGCCTGACCATTGACCAGATCGTCTCGCTGATCGACGCCCAGGGCGGCGATGCCAGCCGATCGGCCGTGGGTCGGTATGTCAAGAACGCCAAGGAGCGCATGGAGGAGTACCGCAAGGCCCAGGGCATCGCGGCCGTGTGGGTCGACAAGCTGGGCAACGAACCGCAGGGCGACGTGGGCCGCCTGGTGCTGGACATGCTGCGCATGGTGGCGTATCGCACCGTTGGCGACATCGAGAGTGCGTCGCCCGAAGACCTGATGTTCCTGGGCAAGGCCATGAAGGACATCGCCGGTGCCGACAAGCTGGTGGTCGACCGCGAGATCAACGTGCGCAAGCTGATCGCCGCGCGCGCCGAGAAGGTGGCCGAGCAGATCACCAAGGAAGCGCGCAAGATGGGTGCCAGCGAGGAGACGATCCAGACCTGGCGCAACAAGGTGCTGGGAGTGGCCGAGAAGTGAACCAGGCAGCGATCGCCGAGCCGGTGCAGCTGCCGCCGGCCATGAAGCCGCTGGCGGCCGAAATCCACTACCAGGTCGAGCAGCGCTCGCCGGGCGTGTTCCTGGACTACCAGGGCGCCTGGGTCATGGACAAGGCGCGCGTCAAGGTAATCGAGAAAAGCCGACGCGTTGGCCTGTCCTGGGGCGAGGCCGAAGACGCGGTCGAGTGCGCGGCATCGAGCACCGGCATGGATGTCTGGTACATCGGTTACACCAAGGACATGGCGATCGAGTTCATTCTCGACTGCGCGCAATGGGCCGGCCACCTGGCAGGCTTCACAGCCGACATCGAGGCCGGCGAGGAGATCTTCATTGACGGCGAGGAGCGCCAGTCGATCCTCAAATTCTCGATCACATTTGCCAGCGGCAACCGGATCACCGCACTGTCGAGCACGCCGCGAAACCTGCGCGGCAAGCAGGGCCGGGTCATCATTGATGAGGCGGCATTTCACACCGATCTGGCCGGCCTGATCAAGGCCGCGATGGCGCTGCTGATCTGGGGCGGCGAGGTGCGCATCATCAGCACGCACAACGGAGACGACAACCCGTTCAACCAGACGGTCAAGGACATCCGTGCCGGCCGCCTGCCCTACAGCCTGCACCGGGTTACCTTTGCCGACGCCATGCGCGCTGGCCTGTACCGACGGGTATGCCAGCGCACCGGTGTCCCCTGGACGGCCGAGGGCGAGGCGCAGTGGGAGGCCGAGATCCGCGCGCAATATGGCGACGACGCCGAGGAGGAGCTGGACTGCGTACCCAAGCACGGCACCGGTGCGTTCCTCACGCGCGAGCTGGTCGAGCGCTGCATGGTCAACGGCTGGCGCGTGTTGCGCGATAAGCGCGAGCCAGAATTCACGTTCAAGCCCGAACGCACCCGCCAGCTGGCCATCCTGGACTGGTGCACGGAGTACCTCAAGCCCGAGCTGGACGCCCTGGCCGAGCTGCAGGACGTCACCAGCTACCTGGGCGGCGACTTTGCCCGCATCAGCGACCTGTCGGCGTTCGCGCCGCTGGTCCAGTTTCGCAGCCTCAAGCGCAGGGTGCCGTTCATCGTCGAGCTGCGCGGCATGCCGTTCGACCAGCAGTTGCAGGTGCTTTGGTACATCCTGGACCACCTGCCGCGGTTCGTGGGCGCCGCGCTCGATGCGCGCGGCCTGGGCATGCACATGGCTGAGAAGACCGCGCAGAAATACGGGCAGACCCGGATCCTGTGCATCCAGGCCACCCAGCCCTGGTATCTGGAGCACCTGCCGCCCTACAAGGCTGCATTTGAAGACCAGTTGATCGCGCTTCCAATGGACGCCGATGTGCTCCAGGACCATCGCGTGCCGCGGGTGATCAAGGGCATCCCGCAGATACCCGAGCTGCGCACAACCGACGCAGACAAGAAAAAGCGCCACGGCGACACCTTCATTGCCGGCGCCCTGGCCTGGCACGCCAGCCGCACCCTCAAGGGCAGCACCGACTACGACTACCAGGCCGGGCCGGACAAGTCGCGCACCTGGGACGCGCCCGCCAAAGACGACGACACACCGAGCAACCAGGCCGGCGCCTGGTAGCCACTGAACGAAGAGACCACCATGTCCATCCTTGACCAATTCGGCAGGCCGATCGAGCGCGAGCAGCTCCAGGAGCCGCAGACCTCCCGTGTCGGGCACCTGCACACGGAGTATGAGAACCACCCCAGCCGCGGCCTGACACCGCCGCGCCTGGCGCGCATCCTGCAGGACGCTGAACAGGGAGACTTGACTGCCCAGCACGAGCTGTTCCAGGACATGGAAGAGAAGGACGGCCACCTTTTCTCGGTCATGCAGACCCGCCGCCAGGCGCTGCAGCGGCTGGATTGGTCGATCGTGCCTGCGCATGGCGCCAATGCGGCCGAAACCGCACTGGCCGAGTATGCAGAGGAGACGATCCGTGGCGGCATCGGCGACTTCGGCGACCTGTTGTTCGATATGTCCGACGCGATCGGGCACGGCTTTGCCGCTCTGGAGCTGCAATGGCAATCAATGGGCCGCGACCTGGTGCCGGTGTGCGCAGTGCACCGCCCGCAGTCCTGGTTCAAGCTCTCCAGCAATCCGGAGCACAACCGCAACCAGCTGCGCCTGCGGGACAACTCGGCCGATGGTGCCGAGCTGTGGCCTTTTGGATGGGTGTTGCATGAACACCGCGCACGCAGCGGCTACATCGCCCGCTCGGGTCTGTTCCGCGTCATGGCCTGGCCGTTCCTGTTCAAGAACTATGCGGTGCGCGACCTGGCCGAATTCCTGGAGATCTACGGTCTGCCGCTGCGCGTGGGCACCTACAACCCATCAGCAACCCAGGATGACAAGGCGGCGCTACTGCGTGCGGTGGTTGGCATCGGTCACAACGCTGCAGCCATCATCCCCGAGGGCATGCTGATCGATTTCAAGGACGCGGCCCAAGGAGACAACAAGAGCTTTGACGCCATGATCGGCCTGATGGAGCGCACCATGTCCAAGGCGGCGCTGGGCGGCACGCTCACCAGCGGCGAAGGCGAGCATGGCACCCAAGCCCTGGGCAGCGTACATAACGAGCTGCGCACCGATCTGCGCGACAGCGACGCCCGCCAGGTCGCTGCCACGCTGACCCGGCGCCTGGTGTATCCGCTGCTGGCCGTCAACAAGGGCCTGGCCGACGTGCGCCGCTGCCCGCAGCTGGTGTTTGACACCCAGGAGCCGGAGAACCTCAAGCTGTTTGCCGACGCGGTGCCCAAGCTGGTGGGCGTGGGCATGCGGGTGCCGGCGAGCTGGGCGCACGACAAGCTCAAGATCCCGGTGGCCAAGGAAGGCGAAGACGTGCTGGCCAGCCCGGCTGCAGCTCCAGCTGAGCCGGCCGTCGAATCGGATCCGAGCAAGACCAAGGCGGCCCGGCTCAAGGCGCAACCTGGTGGCGGCGCGGATCCGGACGAACTCGACCAGCTAAGCGCCGAGATGGCCAGCGAGTGGACCGATTCGATGGGTGAGATCGTCGAGCCGCTGCTGGCCGCGGCCAACCATGCCGTCAGCCTGGAAGACTTCCGCGAGATCATCGGCGGCGAGCTGGCGCTGATCGACCCCAAGAAGCTGGCCGATGTGCTGGCCCGCGGCGACTTCGCCGCCAGGCTGTGGGGCCAGGTCAACTTCCGCAGCCCGGCCGAGCGCAAGCCTGGCACCGGCTCTGCCTAAAAATGCGGCAGGAAATCGGCCCGCAGGCCGCGCCAGTGCTGGATTTCGCGCACAAAGGCCCTAAATCGGGCCGTGGCGGCGTTTTTGGGGTGAGTTGGCCCCAAGGTATAGGCTGGGCTGCGATCGCGGCGCTTAAATGGGTGCGAAAGCCCGATTTTTCGATCCTGGGGGGCGGTCGACAACCCGGATTCCACCCTCGATCCGGCCTGGCAGGGGTCTAAATGGCCGCCAAATTCGACCTTCGGCCCATTTTCGCAGCCGTCCAGCCGCTGGAGGCGATCGACTTTTTCCGGCAAAAGGGCTACCGGATCGGCTTCGACTACCGCGATGTCTGGCAGCAGGAGCACCAGGCGGCCTTCACCGTTGCCAAGATGATGCAGCTCGATCTGCTGCAGGCCGTGCGCGAGGAGGTCGACGCGGCGATCGCCACCGGAACCACGATGGCCACTTTTCGCCAGAACCTGCAGCCACTGTTAGAGAGCAAGGGCTGGTGGGGCCGCAAGGAGGTGGTGGATCCGCTGACCGGCGATGCGGTGGTCGCCCAGCTCGGCAGTCCGCGCCGGCTGCAGGTGATCTTTGACACCAACCTGGCCACGGCCTATTCAGAGGGTCAGTGGGAGCGGATCCAGACGAACCAGCAGCTGTTCCCGTTCCTGATGTATGACGGCGCCAACAGCGAGCGGCCACGCCAGGAGCACCGTGCCTGGGACGGCCTGGTGCTGCGCGCCGATGATCCCTGGTGGAAGAATCACATGCCGGTGCGCGCCTGGGGCTGCAAGTGCACGGTGGTCCAGCTCAACAGTCGGATGATGGAGCGCGAGGGTTATACCGAAGGCAAGGCGCCACCAGAGCAGTATCACGAAATGGTGAACAATCGCACCGGCGAGAAAATGGTGGTGCCCGCAGGCGTCGACCCAGCGTTTCACTACCCACCAGGGGGTCGGCGCCAGCATCTGGACCAGGCACTGGCTGACAAACAAGCGGCATTCAACAGCCGTTCATAACGCCTCTTCGTTCTAAAGCATTTAAGTAGAGGGCGCGCCGGCCACGCGCGATGCTCGGAGTTCTGATCATGCAGAACACCAGCAAAAAGAACCAACCGCCAGGAGGCCGCTATGCGATAGCGTCTTTGTCCTTTACGGTGGGCGCCGGCAGCACCAGCGTGCAGTTGATGCCCGCCGGTGAATTCCGCGCCGCCGATGGCCGGCCGCAGCCGTGGGGCACCTGGAAGCTCACGCCCGAGCGCGCAAACCAGCTGGTCGCCCAGGCCAATGCTCGCGTCAACCAGTACGTCATCGACTACGAGCACCAGACGCAGTTGGCCGACAAGAATGGTCAACCGGCGCCAGCTGCCGGCTGGTTCAAGACACTGGAGTTCCGACCTGGTCAAGGTCTGTATGCCACTGATGTGCAGTGGACCGCGCGCGCCAAGGACTACCTGGCGGGCGATGAGTACAAATACATATCGCCGGTGTTCGAGTTCGACAAGACCACCGGCGAGGTGTTGCGCCTGCTGCATGTTGCCCTGGTCAATGACCCAGGCCTTGACGGCATGGACGAAGTCACCCTGGCCGCGCTGTCGGCCCGCTTTTCTCGCACGGCCGACGACGCCTCGGCCAATTCCGACCCTGGCGCCACTTCCCAATCAACATCAACGGAGCAATCCCTCATGAATCCAATCTTGCTTGCCATGCTCAAGTCCCTGGGCCTGGCCGAGTCAGTCACCGAAGCCGAGGCGCTCTCGGCGATCGCCCTGCTCAAGTCCAAGGCCAGCGGCGCAGACACGCTGGCAGTCGAGGTCGCCACGCTCAAGGCTGGCACACCAGATCCGGCGAAGTATGTGTCGGTCGAGAAGTACAACGAACTCAACACGCAGATCGTCGCGCTCAAGGGCGCCGAGCACAAGCGCGAGGTCGATGCCGTGATCGACAAGGCCCGTGCCGAAGGGCGCCTGGTGCCCGCGGTCGAAGAGGTGTGGCGCGCGGTGGGTCAGAGCGATATCGCCCAGCTCAAGAAGCTGGTCGAGGCCACGCCAGCCAACCCGGCGCTGGCCGGCCAGCAGCAGACCAACGGTCAGCAGCAGGAAAAGAAAGACCCAGCCAAGCTCGACGAAGCGCAGCTGGCCATCTGCAAGAACATGGGTCTGACCGCTGAGCAGTTCGTCGCTGCCGGCATGGCCTGACCTCACCCACGACCCACTACGGAGCAACCATGACAGCACTCAGTTCTGACCGCGATACCCAGCGCCGCAACGGCGACCAGGCGTCGTATCCGGTGGCCGCGTCCACCAAGATCTACCCCGGCGCCATTGTGTGCGCCAACTCGGCCGCGGCATTCGTCACCAAGGGCGCGACCGCCACCACCTTGCGCCCGGTCGGCGTGGCCGAGGAGCTGGCCGACAACAGCGCCGGCTCCAACGGCGCGATCAGCGTCAACGTGCGCCGCGACGGCTGGTTCCGCTTTGCGAACAGCGCCTCGGGCGAGGCCATCACACTGGCCGATGTCGGCGCGGACTGCTACATCGTCGATGACCAGACCGTGGCCAAGACCAACGGATCGAGCAGCCGCTCGATCGCCGGCAAGGTGCGCGATGTGGACGCCAATGGCGTCTGGATCTCGTTCAACTGACCGGACGCAACCCTTTTTCATCCCTGGAGAACTATCCATGAAGCGGACTCTTATCGTATTTGCAGCACTGGCCGGATTGGCCTGTGCAGCCATCGCCGGCACCCCGGCGCCCGTTGACCTGTCGGTGCTGGCATTGATGCCATCGGTGGCTGACGCGGACAAGCTGGTGGGCCTCGGCTTTGCCGGCCTGGTCATCAACCGGGCCAACCTGTCAATCCTGACCCAGGCCTTCAACGCGGCCTTCAAGAACGGCATCGGCCTGGTCAAGCCGATGTGGCAGGACGTGGCCATGAAGGTGCCGTCGACCACCGGCGAGGAGAAATATGCCTGGCTGGGCGCAACCACCCGGTTCCGCGAATGGCTCGGTGAACGTGTTTACCAGAACCTCAAGCAGCACGACTACACCATCCGCAACAAGACCTTCGAGAACACCGTGGCCGTGCCACGCGAAGCGATCGAAGACGATCAGTATGGTGTTTACACGCCACTGGTGACCCAGCTCGGCCAGGACTCGATGCTGCATCCGGACGAGTTGATCTTCGCCCTGGTGACCGCCGGCTTCACCAGTACCTGCTACGACGGCCAGTACTTTTTCGACACCGACCATCCGGTTGGCCCGAACGAATCGCCGGCCAGCGTGAGCAACCACGGCGGTGGATCCGGCACGGCCTGGTACCTGCTGGACACCACCAAGGCGATCAAGCCGTTCATCCTGCAGATGCGCCGCGACTATGCCTTCACCAGCAAAACCGCGCTGACCGATGACAACGTCTTCGACAAAAAGGAGTTTGTCTACGGCGTCGACGGTCGGCTCAATGTGGGCTTTGGTCTGTGGCAGCTCGGTTATGCCAGCAAGCAGACCCTCGACAGCACCAACTATGGCGCCAGTCGTGCGGCCATGATGAGCTTCAAGGCGGACAGCGGCAAGCCACTGAATGTGACGCCCAGCGTGTTGCTGGTGCCGCCGAGCCTGGAGAAAGCAGCGCTCGAAGTGATCCAGGCCGAGCGCCTGGCCAACGGCGCCACCAACATTTACCGCAACACCGCCCGCGTGGTGGTGTGCCCGTGGCTGGTCTGATCGGCCGCCTGAACTGACCCAACTGCACAGGAGCTGACAAACATGGCAACAGCCAACAAGACCAAGGCCGCAGGGCCATCGACGCGCGGATTGAAGGTGATCGCCCGCGCCCCATCGTTTCGCCGCGCTGGCCACGTGTTCGGCGCCGAAGCAAAGACGATCCCGATGTCCGATCTGACCGATGACCAGGTCGATCTGCTCAAGGCCGAGCCGATGCTGGTGGTCCAGGAAGTGGACGTGGACCCGGAAAAGGAAGAGGTCAAGAAGTAATTACGCCGCCGCCGAGAGGGCGTTGATCGGTGCAGCGGCGTGGCGCAGCTGGTGCACTCGGGAGTCCGTAGAGAGGCCGGGAGCGCGTGGCGAAAGCCATCCCGGACCTTTGACCAGGAATAACCCAAGAGGCGATGACGGATGCAGCGGACCTTTGCTCTGCTGCATCAGGAGCCACATGACGGAGCCGCCAGGCAAAGGATGGCACTCCACCCAAGCCGGGCCGGGTCAGTGCCCGGCCGTTCACTCTCCTGAATGGGCCGCGAGTCGACCCATTCAAGAGATCCAGAAAAGACCACCATGCCCTACGCAACCGCCACTGACCTGCTGACCCGCTTCGATGCCGCCGAGATCGCGCAGCGCGTCGATCGCCTCGTTCCGCGCGTCGTGACCGCCGAGCTGCTGCGCGACGTGGCAGCGGCCAACCCTCTATCGGACTACACCGACGAAGAGGCGGCCCAGGCCGGCGTGGCCATGATCGTGGTCGACCGTGCGCTGCGCGATGCGGCCGACACCATCAACAGCTACATTTCCGGCCGCTACTCCCTGCCACTGTCGCCGGTGCCGCCGGTGCTTGAGCGCATCGCCTGCGACCTGGCGCGGTATTACCTGTACGACGATCAGGTAACCGAGCCGATCAAGCAGCGGCATGACGACTGCATCAAGGTGCTGCGCGATGTGCAGGCCGGTCGCGTCCAGCTCGGTGCCGATGCCGACAGCGGTGCCCAGCCGGTGAGCACTGGCGCAGCCGAGCTGGTGAGCGGCTCCAAGGTCTGGAGCCGCGACACCTCGACGGGGTTCATCTGACATGACCGTGCAGATCGTCGCCACGCCCGATGGCCTGCAGGGCCTGATCCGCCCGCTGATGGCGCTGCGGATCCTGGGCGCATCGCCCAGGCCGATGTGGGAGGCGCTGGCCAACTATGGCGAGAGCAGCACCCGGCTGCGGTTTCGCAACCAGGTCGACCCGGACCGGCGCCGCTGGATCCCGAGCGCACGCGCCAAGGCTGGCGCGTCCAACCGCACATTGATCGATAGCGCTCGGCTCCTGCGCTCGATCTCGCACAACGCCAACAACAGCGGCGGCGAATGGGGCAGCAACGTGAAATATGCGGCCATCCACCAAGCCGGTGGCGTCATCAAGGCCAAGGGCCGGGCGCTGCGGTTCGCAATCCCTGGTGTCGGCTTTGTACTCACCAAGAAGGTGACCATACCGGCACGCCCATACCTTGGCGTGAACGAGGAAGACGGCCGCGAAATGCTGGCGATCGCCGGTGATGTGCTGGACATGGTGCAACGTGCTCGCTAAGTCCGAAAACGCCCTGCTCAAAGCGCTGCGCGAGCATCGCGATATCAGGCAACTGGTGCGCACGGTGGGCACCTTGCCGCAGGTCATTGACGCCAAGCTCCTGGCGCAGTACCAGGCTGACGCGCCAGCGCTCTACGTGGTGCCCGGCGTCTTCACCGTGCGTGACGATGCCATGCTGCCATCGTTCACCGTTGCGGCGGTTGTTCGCAACGTGGGCGGCCAGGAACAGGCCCGCAAGGGCGACGGCGTCGACCTGGGCGTTGATCACCTGTTGACGCTGGCCGCCCGTGCGCTGCACGGTCGCCGCCTGGGCGACTGCAGCTGGAACCTGACCCGCGGACAAATGGTCGATGAGGTGGCGTTCGCCAGTGCCGGCTTGAGCGCCCTTGAAATGGTCTTTGAGGGCAGTCCGATCGAGCTGACCGCGGATTATGGTTTCGATGAGCTGCAGGATCTGCTGCAGGTGCATGCGGACATCGATATCGCACCAAAGGCAGGCGCCGACGTTCACAAGCAATGGATCCGCGAGCCGGCCGACCATTCCGCTGGCTCACCCGACGCGACGATCAACGTTCAACTCCCAGGAACAAACTGATGCAAAACCGTATTCACATCCGTCCTGGTCGCATTGGCGACCAGGTGCTCAAGATCCGAAAACCTGTCGGCGGCTACCTGGCCGAGGCCGGCGAGCCGGTCAACGACAGCACGTACTGGCAGCGCCGCCAGCTCGACGGTGATGTCGAGCTGGTGCCTGAGACCGAGTCACCCAAGGCTGGCGCCAAGGCCGGCAAGTAAACCCACCGATCCGCACAACTTCACCTGGAGCTATTCATGCCGGACAACATCGCCTACAACACCATCCCGATCGACATCCGCACGCCTGGCCAGTTTGTCGAGATCGACAACTCCAAGGCTGTGCGCGGCCTGCCGTCGCAGAACCGCCGGATCCTGTTTATCGGCAACAAGCTGGCCGCCGGCTCTGCCGTGGCCGACACCTTGTACCGTATCAACTCGGCCAGCGAGGCGGCCACCTTGTTCGGCCGCGGCTCGGTGCTGTACGAAATGCTCAGCCTGGCACGCACGGCCAACAAGGAAAGTGACATTTGGGCCATTGGCCAGACCGACCTGGTTGGCGGCGTGCAAGCCACCCAGACCATGACGGTCACCGGCACCGCGACCGGCGCCGGCACGCTGGCTGTCTATATCAACGCAAGCAAGCTCAGCGTGGGCGTTTCGGTGGGTGACGACGCAACGACCGTGGCCACCGCGATCGTGGCGGCCGTCACGGCCTGGCTCGATGGCCCGGTGACCGCCGGCAATGCATCTGGCGTGGTGACCTTGACCGCGCGACACAAAGGCGTGTTCGGCAGCGACATCGATGTCCGGGTGGGGTACTACCAGGACGAAGTGCTGCCCGCCGGCATTGCCGTGGCTGTGGCCGCAGGCACGGCCGGAGCCGGCAACCCGGATGTGGCCACCGCGCTGGCAGCGATCAGCCTGGAGAGCTTCTACACGATCGTCACGCCCTACACCGACACCTCGAACATCGCCAAAATCGAAGCCGAGCTGGCCAGTCGCTGGGGTGGTATGGACATGCGCACTGGTCACCTGTTCGGTGCGCTGCGCGGCACCCAGGGCGCACTGGCCACGCTGGGCAGTGCCCGCAACAGCCCGCACAGCACCTTCATCGGCGTCAAGTCCTCGCCCACGCCAATCTATCAGTGGGCAGCGGTGCTTGCGGCCGTGTGCGAGTTCCACGGTGCCATCGATCCGGCGCGGCCGTTCCAGACCTTGCCGCTGCCAGGCGTGTTGCCACCGGCGCTGGCCAGCCGCTTCACCCGCCAGGAGCGCGATCTGCTGCTGCGCGACGGCATCAGCACCTTCACGGTCGACCAAGGCGGCGTGGTGATGATTGAGCGCGTCATCACCACCTACCAGGTCAACGCCTATGCGATCGACGACGTGTCGTACCTGGACCTCAATACCAAGTGGACCGTGGATTACATGCGATATGCCTTTCGTGCACGCATTGCGCTGCGATTCCCGCGCCACAAGCTGGCCGACGACGGCACTAACTTCGCGCCTGGCCAGGCCGTCGCAACGCCCAACATCATCCGTGGCGAGCTGCTGGATGTGGCGCGGCAGCTGGAACTGGCTGGTGTACTGGAAAACTTTAGCCAGTTCAAGGAAGACCTGATCGTCGTTCGCTCTCTTAGCGATCGCAACCGAGTCAACTGCGTGCTGCCGCCCGATGTGGTCAACCAGTTCCGGGTGTTCGCAGCCTCGGTGCAATTCATTCTGTAAGGAGAGCGGAACATGTCACAAGTCAGCGGTCGCGTATATATCGCCATGAACGGCGCACGCCTGCGCAGCAAGGAAGGCGCCACCCTCAACATCGGCGGGCCTGAACGCAAGCCAGCCATCAGCGACTCGGGCGTCGACGGTTTCGTCGAGAACCTGACCGCGCCAATGGTCGAGTGCCGCGTGCACCACACCGCGGACATGTCGCTGGCCGAGCTGCAGTCGTTCCGCGACGGCACCTTGACCTTTGAGACCGACACCGGCCGGATCTATACGCTGATCAACGCCTGGTGCTCGGATCCGCCAAAGCTCGAAAAGGGCGAGGTCTCGCTCAAGTTCGAGGCGATGGAGTGCATCGAAGGCTGACGCCGCAGCCATTGAACGCCAGGGCCATCTGCGGGTGGCCCTTTGTCTCTGAATCACCACCCACCGGATCTGACCATGAACACCTCTGCAACCGTCGTTAAGCCGCTTTCAAAGCCCTGGAAGGTCGGCGGCCAGGAAGCCGCCGACATCGAGCTGCGCGCGCCAACAATGGACGATGTCCTGTCTGCCGAGCAGGACGCCTCGCCGATGCACCCGAACAGCTTCAACGTGGCGATGGCCTGCCGCACGATGGTGCGCGCCGGCACCTTCACCGGGCCGTTTGCTCCCAGCCACTTCAAGGCAATGTCACCTGCGCGTTTCGCCAAGGTGGTCGAGGCCATGCGGGAGGCCGAAGCCCTGGGGGAAGACTGACCCGAGAGCGCAAGCCGTTGCTCGACCAGGTGCTGCTGCTGGCCATGAAGACCCACTGGAGCCGCGCCGACATCCTGCAACTGAGTGCGTCTGAATTCGGGTTCTATATCGAGCGAATCACTGAGCTGGGCAACAACGGATCATGAGCACAACTTACACCGTCGGCGTTCGCCTCGATGGCAATGCATCGTCCTATCTGCGGGCGGTGCGTACCAGCGAGTCGGCAACGCGCGGTTTTGGTCGCCTGGTGCAGGCTGAGTTTTCCCGGCTGCGCCAGTTCATGCAGTCGGCCCAGGGCCAGCTCGCCGGCCTGGGTCTTGGCGTTGGCCTGATGCAGGCGCAGCGCAATGCCGCGATGCTGGAAAAGACGATGACCCAGGTGCGGCTGACCGCCGGCATGTCGGTCAAAGAGCAGACCGAGGGTTATCGGCGCATGTTCGAGCTGGTGCGGCGCAATGGCGGCGTGATGGAAGAGACGGTCGGGGGCTTCAACAACCTGATCCAGGCCGGCCTCAAATACCAGGAGGCCATGCGCGCCACCGAGGCAATCAGCGCGGCCAAGGCCGTCACGGGTGCCAACGATCAATCCCTGTCCAGCGGCCTGACGGTGGGCGCGGCCAACTTCGGCTTCGACCTGGCACAGATGGGCGTGGCCACCCGCATGCTCGACCAGATGACCGTGGCCGGCCGCCTGGGCAATGCCGAGCTGGAGAACCTGTCCGACATCTTTTCGCGCGTGGCACAGCGTGCGCAGTCAGCCGGCATGGGATTTGAGACAACGCTGGCCTTTATTGAGGGCCTGTCGCAGATCGAACGTCAACCCGAGCGCCTGGCCACGCTGGCCGACTCAACGCTGCGCCTGTTCACCAACGCCAACTATGCCAAGGAGGCCGAGAAGGCCACCGGGGTGAAGTTCTTCGCCAAGGACGGATCCCGCCGCGACTCGCTGGCGGTGCTCGATCAGCTGCGCGGCAAGTTCAAGGAGCTGACCACCGACGCGCAGCGCTTCCAGTTCGTAAACAAGGCCTTTGGCAAGACCGACATGGACACCCAGCGCGGCCTGGGCGCCTTGCTCGGCAGCAATGGCCTGCAGGACATCCGCGAATTCGAGCGCCTGATCAAGGAAGCCGGCGGCACCGTGGCGCGAGATCTGCCCGCGGCGATCGCCAACGCGGCCGACCAGTCATCGCGCCTGAAAAACACACTGCGCGAGGCGGCCGAAGACTTCGCGCGGCCGATCAATGATGCCGTCTCCAACGCGATCCGCCATCTGCTCGACCGCAAGGATCAGGGCGGCATGGGCCTCAGTGGTATGCAGGTCGCCGCCGGTGGCGCCGCCGGCCTGGTCGGTGCGTATGCGCTCACGCGGGTACTGCCACCATTGATGCGCAACCTGGCCGGCCGCTTCGGTGGTGTCGGCGCTGGCGTGGCCACTGGCAAGGCGTTGGAGGCTGCTGCAGGCGTGACGCCGGTCTATGTCACCAACTGGAGCGAGGTCGGCGGTGGTGGCCTGGGCGGTGCCGCTGGCGCCGCCAGTGGTGCGCTCGCAGGCGCCGCTGGCGGTGGGTTGTTGTCCAAGCTCAAGACCGTGGCCGCAATGGCCGCTGGCGCGCCTGTGGGGGCCTTGCCGCTGGCATATGCGGCCGGCGGTGTTGCGCTGGCCGGTGCCGCCGGTTATGGCGCCGGTTCACTGGCCTATAAAGGCATCGAGAACACCGGCTTTGGCGATCAGCTCGGTGGCGCGATCGCCAAGGTGCTGGCGGTGTTTGGCAATGAGAATGCGCAGCGCGCCGTGGCGGTGCGCGAGGCCCTGGAGCAGACCAAGGTCGGCGGCGAGATCACAGTGCGGGTGCAGGGCAATCCCAACCTGGCGGTCCAGGCCGAGGTGCGGCCGTTCAACAATACCCGTATGCGCTCGGACGTGGGCCATACCAACGGCGCGGCCGGTTACTGACATGGCCACCTGGCGCGACTCCTTGAAGGTGCAGACCCGGTTCCGGGGCGTGCCCTTCTTCGCGGTTGAGTCGGACGTGGCTGTGGGCCGGCGCACCGTGCTGCATGAGTACCCGCAGCGCGACGATCCGTACACCGAAGACCTCGGCCGCCGAGCGCGCCAGTTCCGCGTGGACGGCTATGTGCTGGGAGACGACTACCTTGACCAGCGCAACGACCTGATCAAGGCATTCGAGGAGCCAGGCCCTGGCGAGCTGAACCACCCGCGTTATGGCGTGTTGTGGGTGTCGGTGCTCGAAGCGGTCAGTATCAAGGAAAGCAGCCGCGAAGGTGGCATCGCTCGCTTTTCGGTCACCTTCGTCGAACATGGCGAGAACCAGTTTCCGGTCACCGTGCAGGACACGGTCAGCCAGGTCGATGTGGCCGCGACCGAGGTCGAGCAGGCAGCGGCCGATGACTTCAGCGAGGTGTTCGACGTAAGCGGTCCCGAGACGCTGCTGGTCGACGCCATGCGCCAGATGCAGCATGAGCTGGACGGCCTGGTCGACATGGTGCGCCAGTACACCAGCACCGAGGCGCTGGGCGAGCTGCTACGCGACGTGGTCGGCGTGAGCGATTCCCTGGTCGACCTGATTCGCACGCCAACCGTGCTGGCGCAGTCGCTGCTCAGCCTGTTTGGTCAATTCTCCCTGACTGTGCGCCGGCCGCTGTCGGCGCTCGCGGAGCTGCAGGCCGTCTTCCTCGGAAACCAGCGCACCGGTGCCGGAGCGCTGGCCGGATCCACATTGGCCCGGCGCCAGGTCAACGAACGCGCCCGCGCAGATCTGCAGCGGCGCCTGGTGCTGGCCCAGCAAGGCCGCACCCTGGCGATCGCGCTCGGCGCCAGTGACATGACCGCCAACCAGGCGCGTGCGCTGCGCGATCGCGTGCTTGAGCAGATCGACATCGAGGTCGAGGTCAACGACCCACCGGCCGCTGTTGTCGGTGCGCTCGATGCGCTGCGCCTGGCGGTGACCCGCGACGTGCAGGCCCGCGCCGAGCTGCTGCGCCAGGCTGCGTCATATACACCGGTGGCGGTGTTGCCCAGCCTGGTGCTGGCGCATCGGGTCTACCAGGACGCAGCCCGCGCCGATGAGCTGGTGAGCCGCAACGGCGTGCGCCATCCGGCCTTCGTGCCGGCGACGACGTTGGAGGTGTTGAGGTGAAAACCTATGCTGAGATCAGCGATTGCGGACTCTATCGATACCGGCTCGGCCGCCGGTGGGGCGACGGCAAGGCATTGGCCTTTGTGATGCTCAACCCAAGCACCGCCGATGCGCATCAGGATGACCCAACCATTCGGCGCTGCATTGGGTTCGCGCGGTCGCATCGATTCGACGCGATCGATGTGGTCAATTTGTTTGCCTACCGCGCCACCAAGCCGAGCGAACTCAAGCGCGCTGGCTACCTTGTCGGCCCTGAGAACGATCTGCACATTGCGATGGCAGCACGCGCCGCTGGGGCGGTGTGTGTCGCATGGGGAGCCAATGGCAGCAAAACAGGGCGTGCCGGCGAGGTGTTGATGCTGCTGATGCGCAACGGCGTAGTTCCGCAGTGCCTGGCTGTCACGCGCGGAGGCATGCCCCAGCATCCGCTGTTCGCCCCCAGCGTCCTCGAAATGAAGCCATACAACCTGGCGACGATCGAGACGGCTCTGGCCAGCTATCAATGACCACCAACGCCTGCGAACTCCTGATCGACGGTCGCTTGTATGGCGGCTGGAAGCGCGTCGAGGTGCAGCGCTCGATCGAGCAGATCGCGGGCGGGTTCATCCTGGAACTGACCAGCCGCTGGCCTGGTGTGGATACACCGCAGGGCCTGCGCGAGGGCTTGCCGTGCGAGGTGCGGCTGGGCGGCGAGATTGTGATCAGCGGCTATGTCGACATGTACGAGGTCGACCTCACCAACAACAGCAGCTCGATCCGGGTCGAGGGCCGCGACAAGACCGGCGACCTGGTCGACTGCTCGGCAATCCACAAGACCGGCCAATGGCGTGGCGTGTCCCTTGACCGACTGGTGCGCGACATCTGCGCGCCGTTCGGCATTGACGTGCAGGTGGCCACCGATATCGGCGAGGTGTTCAAGCGCTTTGCATTGGAGGAAGGCGAGCGCGCATTCGACGCGATCGACCGGGCCTGCCGCCTGCGCGCGGTGATGCCCACCAGCACGCCGGCCGGTGCTTTGCTGCTGACCCATGCCAGCGACACGAGCACGGACCTGTCCCTGGTCGAGGGTGTCAATGCGCTGCGCATGTCGGGCACGCACACCTGGCGTGAGCGGCATTCAAAGGTCACGCTCAAGGTCCAGGTGCCTGGCGACGACGACGAGAACGGCACGGCCGCGGCGCACCTCAAGGCCGAGGCTGTCGACGGAGAGATCAACCGGTATCGGCCGCTGGTGGTGATCGCCGAGCATGGCACCAGCTCCGGCTCGCTGCAGGACCGCGCCACCTGGGAGACCCTGGTGCGCATGGGCCGAGGCAAACGCGGCCGGTGTTCGGTGCAAGGCTGGCGCACAGGTCTGCATGGCGAGACCGGCGAACTGTGGAAGCCCAATACGCTGGTGCAGGTCACCAGCCCGCGGCTGAACCTGGACGGCGAGATGCTGGTGGTGGGCTGCACCTACTCGCTGACAGAGCAAGGCCAGCAGACCGAATTGACGTTCGCCAGGCGCGAGGCCTTCGAGCTGGTCGAGGGCGTGGGCCGCAGCCGCCTCAAAGGCCGGTTGAACGACAAGACCCAAAAGGAGAAGAAGAAAAAGGGCGACGGCTTCACGGCCAGCTGGGAACTGACCGCACCGAAGGGCGTCAAGCGATGAGCGCATTCGGCCGCATTGCGACACGTGTGCGCCTGTCGATCAGCCGCGCCATCGTCGGCCTGGTGAACGACGCAACCAAGCTGCAGGCCGTCCAGGTTACGCTTCGCGCCGAAGAGGTGCGCGATAGCGCCGAGCACTTCCAGCATTACGGATTCAGCAGCGTGCCGCTGCCGGGTGCCGAAGGCATTGGCCTGGCCGTGGGCGGCAGCACTGACCACATGGTGGTGATCAACATCGACGATCGTCGCTATCGCAAGCGCGATCTGCTGCCCGGCGAGGTGTGCATATATACCCGCTGGGGTGATTACGTGCTGATCCGCGAGGGCGAGATCGTCGTCAAACACGCGACCAAGGTCACGGTCGATGCACCGCTGGTTCACTTCACCGGCAATGTGACGGTGGCCGGCTCGATCGTGGCGGCCGGCGATGTGACCGGGATCGGCACCTCGCTGCATTCGCACGTGCATGGCGGCGTGTCATCGGGTGCCAGCAATACGGGTGCGCCGGCATAGGGCTATCTAAAGTCCTTTAGCTGACCATTCAACACCGATTCAAGACACTCGACGCATGGATATTGCCCTGACCTACGACAGCCAGATTGGCGCATTCGACGTGTCGATCGACGCGCTCAATGCCGACCTGGCCCGCGAGGAGTCGCTGTCCACAGTCGTGTTGCTGTCGCTGTTGACAGACCGTACAGCCCAGGCGAACGAGGTGGACCCCGGCGCCGATCGCCGTGGGTGGTGGGCCGATGCGTTCGCCGAACAGGTCGGTGACATGTTCGGCAGTCGCCTGTGGTTGCTCGCGCGCGAAAAGCAGCTGCCAGCCACCATCGCAAGGGCGCGCGCATACATTGAGGAGGCGCTGGCCTGGTTGGTCGCCGATGGCCTGGCCAAGTCGGTTATGGCCACGGTGTTCGCGCCACGCCGCGGCTGGCTGGTGGCCCAGGTCGACATCACACTTGCTGGCGACTCGCGCCGCTATCGTTTCGAGTGGAGCGATGATGCGCAGGTCTGGCGCTTGGGCGGCGAGGTTCACTGATGCCCTTCGAGCGGCCAACGCTACCCGAGCTGATCGACCAAGGTGCGGCCGAGTTCGAGAGCCGCCTGCCTGGCGTGTTGGCGCGCGTGCGCCGCTCCCTGGTGGGCGTGCTCAACCGGGTTGTGGCGGCTGCGCTGTCGGCCATGTACCAATATGCCGAGTGGCTCAACAAGCAGGCCTGGCCGGATCTGGCCGAGTCGGAGTACCTGAACGACCACGGCGCACGCTGGGGCGTCACACGCACCGCTGCAGCGCCGGCAACAGGCACAGTGCGCTTCACCGGCGCCGATGGCACCACGGTGCCTTCTGGAACGCTGGTGCAACGCGCCGATGGCGTCCAGTACCAGACAACCGCCGAGGGCAGCATCGCAGCCGGCGCCGCGTTGGTGCCGGTTCAGGCGGTTGTGGCCGGCGAGGTGTCCAACGCAGCGATCAACACAAGCCTGGTCCTGACCTCACCCGTGGCCGGTGTCACGTCCACCGCGTTGGCATATACCGCGCTCTCGGGCGGCGCCGACATCGAGGCCGACGAACTCTATCGGGCGCGGATCCTGGAGCGGATCCGCCAGGTGCCGCAAGGCGGCAGTGCGGCCGACTATGTGGCATGGGCCAAGGAAGTGCCTGGCGTTACCCGCGTCTGGGTTTATCCAGGCGAGCTTGGTCCTGGCACGGTGGTCGTGCGTTTCATGCGCGACGACGACAGCGCTGGCGCGATTCCCGATGGCGGCGAAGTGGCCAGCGTGCAAGCGGCGATCGACATCGCGCGGCCGGTGACTGCAGCGGCGACAGTGCTGGCTCCTGTCGGCGTTGCGCTGGACTTCACGATCGCGCTGACGCCAGGCACTGCGGCCGTCAAGGCGGCTGTCGAGGCCGAGCTGGTCGACCTGATCCAACGCGACGGCGTGCCAGGTGGAACGCTGCTAATCACGCATATCCGCGAGGCGATCTCGGTGGCGGCCGGCGAGGTCGATCACGTGTTGACGGTGCCATCGGCCAATGTAGTACACAGCACCGGGCAGATCCCGACGATGGGGACGATCACATGGGTGTGACTCTATCGGCCTGGTTGCAGGCGTTGCAGGCACTGTTGCCACCTGGCATGGCGCTCACGCGCGAGCCAGGTGCACGCCTGACCGCGTTGCTCGAATCCATTGCGGCGCTGTTGATGTCCGCGCAGGCGCGTCTGGAAGCGCTGGAGGTTCAATGGGATCCGCGCCGCGCCACCAGCATGTTGACCGATTGGGAGCGTCTGCTGGGTTTGCCCGATGACTGCGCGCCGGCCGGTCAGCTTTTGACGGACAGGCAGACCGCTGCGTTTGGCCGGCTGACAGACGTGGGCGGCCAAAGTCGCGCCTTCTTCATTGACCTGGCCGAGCGCAACGGCGAGCCAGGCTGCACGATCGACGAGTTCCGACCGGCCAACTGCAACGGCCACTGTAACGAGGCCTTGTTGTCGGTCGCGGACGCATTCACCTGGCGCGTGAATATCCCGCACGTGGCGGCCAATGTGCGCTGGGCCAATTGCAACAGCAACTGCGTCAGTGCGTTGCAAATGTATACGCCCGCCAGCATCGAGTGTTTGTTCGGCGAACGCAAGCCGGCGCATTCGACCGTCATCTTTTCCTACGCAATCTGACTGAGGTACTCCGATGGACCGCATCGCAACGACAACCAAGGCCGTCGACCTATTCGGCAGCGGCAAGCATGGCTTCAAGAACGGCGACCTTGGTCTTGGCGTCGCGCCGACCGACTTCAACGCCGAGTGGTTCAATGGCGTCCAGGAAGAGCTGCTGGCCATCATCGAGGCGGCCGGGACAGTGCCGGCGGGCGGCACGCGCAACCAGGTGTTGACGTCCTTGGCAGCAGCGCTGGCAACACGTCCGGAGTTCGCCAAGAACCTGGCAGCAAGCGGGTACCAGAAGCTACCTGGCGGATTGCTGTTGCAGTGGGGCAGTTATCAAACCGCGTCATGGAGTTCCGTCACGGGTTTGTCTTTTCCAATCGCATGGCCGAACGGTCTTCTCAACACGAGAGCCAGCGAGGTCTCCAACACGTCGCCCAAATCGGCTGGCATGTCGAATTGGACAACCACGACCTTCGATCTATACGTAAACGGCTCCGCCGGTGCATGGCTCGTTCACTGGCTGGCGCTTGGTTGGTAACAGGAAAATTTATGCTTTATTCACCTTCAACCAATGGCTTCTACACACCCGCAATTCACGGCGCTGCCATACCTTCGGACGCGGTCGAAGTGTCTGATGAGTTGCATGCGAGTTTGATCAACGGATCGGCACAAGGCAAGGGAATCAAACCAGACGCGTACGGACAACCCGTCCTGACGGATCCGGCACCGCCAACAGCGGCGGAAATATGGATCCGGATTCAGGCCGAGCGCGATCGCCGCCAGGTCATCGGATACGAGGTCGGCGGGAAGTGGTTTCACGGTGACTTATCGAGCCGCATCCAGCAGCTGGGCCTGGTCATGTTGGGCGTCAACGTTCCGGCCGGCTTGCAGTGGAAAACGATGGACGGCAGCTTCGTGGCCATGACGGCCGAGTTGGCCGCGTCCGTGTTCGCTGCAGCTGCTGCAAGCGACATCGCCATCTTCGCTGCGGCCGAGACACACCGGGCTGCGATGGAGGCCAGCAACGATCCGGCCGCCTACGATTTCAGCGCTGGATGGCCACCGGTGTTTGAGGGTTGAGACTGTTATGGAAATGGTCGACTGGATCACTCTGCCGCTGAAAGTGACCCTCTACGTCTGGGGGTTCTGGTACCTGTATGTCCTGATCATGGGTTTCTACCGGGCCAAGCTGGCGGGCAAGCTGACCAAGGTTGCGTTTGCGCTGGCTCTGCCGGCTGTCGTCGCCGGCTACCTGTTCGACCTGGTCGCAAACTGGACCGTCGCTAGCCTGTGGTTCCGCGAGCTGCCCCGCAAGCCACTAGAGTTGGTGACTGATCGACTGACGCGTTACCTGGCCGATGGCCCAGGCTGGCGGTTCGCGAACGCGCAGTGGATCTGCCACAACCTGCTCGACTATTTTGACCCGCACGATCAGCACTGCCGGTGACAAGGAGCAAGCCGTGAGCAATGACGCCCAAGCTGTCGATGAACTTCTCAATAAATGTGCCGAGGCCGAAGACAGTGGCGCCAGCAAGTATCCCGGCGCAAGCTATGAACAAGGCGTGGCAGCCGCCGTTCGGTGGCTGCTCGATAGTGGCCCACACCCGTTGGAGGGTTGACCAACCAAGAAAAAAGACAGGGCGAGTGCCCGTGGTGCTGTAACACCCTGGACACCCGCCTCCGCCGTGAGCAAGCACGGCATTGACCGAAGACCCTGCCACCTGTACAGGCCAGGGCATTATGGAAGATGCCATGCAAGAGGTTCGATGTGGCCGATGCCAGCGCAAACTGGCTGAAGGCGAGTATGTGAGATTGCAGATCAAGTGCCCGCGCTGCGGGACACTGAACGATGTCAGGGCCGCGAGCCCCACACCGGAACGCCCGAGAGCGTCAAACACTTGGAGAAGTGATGGCGAAAAAGGACGTTCAACCGCTCTTTAACAACGTAGATGCAGCACCGATGGTGCCTTGGATCGGCGGCAAGCGCCGCCTGGTCCAGCACATCCTGCCGCTGTTCCCGGAGCACGACTGTTATGTCGAGGCGTTCTGTGGTGCAGCGGCCTTGTTCTTTGCCAAGGAACCGAGCAAGGTCGAGGTGCTCAATGACGTGCACAGCGAGCTGGTGCGTCTGTATCGGGTGGTGCAGAACCACCTCGAAGAGTTCATGCGCCAGTTCAAGTGGGCACTGGCCAGCCGAGAGATATACGGCTGGCTGCAGGACACGCCACCGGAAACGCTCACCGATATCCAGCGCGCGGCCAGGTTCTTCTACCTCCAAAAGCTCGGGTTTGGCGGCAAGGTCAGCGGCCAGACGTTCGGTACCGCCACGACCTCCAAGGCTCGGCTTAATCTGATGCGGCTGGAAGAGGATCTGAGCGCCGTGCACATGCGGCTGCACCAGGTCACGATCGAGCGCCTCGATTGGGTCACCTGCGTCGAGCGCTACGACCGGTCGCACACCCTGTTCTACCTGGATCCACCCTACTACGGCACCGAGGGCTACGACGTGCCCTTCGGCCTCGCCCAATATGACCGCATGGCCGAACTGCTGCGCACCATGAAGGGCAAGGCGGTGGTCAGCGTCAACGACATCCCAGCCATGCGCCACGCCTTCAAGGGCCTGGCCATGAAGCGCGTCGCAATCAGGTATACGGTGGGTGCCAGCGCTGTGGGCCGGGATCCCAAGGGCGAGCTGGTGATCACCAATTGGTGACGCGAGGCGGAAGGCGATAAAACGACCCAGGAGCCGCCGTTTGGCCGGCCAATACGCTGGGCTTGACTTGGCCCCGATCGTTGCTCCTGGCGCGATCTGGCGTGTCGACTCTGGCGATCCTGGCGGGCTGGACTGGTGTTCAATGCCCCTTAAAGCAGGGTTTCTTGGTCAGAATCGGGCCTGTGGATAACTTTTCAGGTCGGGAAGACGGTCTTGCTCCAATATCTTGATCCACGTGCTCCAATAGCGCGGCGGTTTACACCTGGACAGCTGCCACTGGTGGTGGGCACAGGGCCTGGCGGCAACAGCTACTCGGTCCCGATCCAGACGCTGCTGTTCTTCACGGCGCTGTCATTCCTGCCGGCGGTGTTGCTGATGATGACCGGTTTCACCCG
>Ga0172380_10001486_pt1 | contig 40167 bp, 36 predicted proteins | sample Leawe162metaG_FD_119747 | JGI IMG/M metagenome (GOLD analysis project Ga0172380, IMG submission 119747) | Leachate microbial communities from a municipal landfill in Southern Ontario, Canada - Leachate well 162 metaG | ecosystem: Engineered > Solid waste > Landfill > Unclassified | place...
CGGGCGGGAATATTTCAGGAATTTGAACAGGACACGATCGAACGGGTATTCCGTCTGGCCGACCGCCCGGTGGCGGTTTTGATGACACCCAGAGCAAACGTCATCTGGCTGGATCTGAACGAAAGCGAGGACGAAGCAAAAAGAAAAATCGCGCGGCATAAGTTATCTTTCTTCCCGGTCGCGCGGGACTCCCTCGATGATGTTGTGGGAGTGATCAGAGCAAAAGAGCTGCTTTCCCTGACCTTGGAAGGAAAACCGTTCAATCTGCAGGAAATCTGCCATAAGCCGCTTTTTGTCTGGGAGTCAACGCCGACGGTAAAGGTCCTGGAACTGTTCAAGAAATCGGGAATACACATCGCGCTTGTCGTCGATGAATACGGGGCGATTCATGGTCTGGTTACCTTCGACGATATTTTACGTTCCATTTTTGAGGACGTTGAAGACGCGGCGGAAGGAGAAAAAGATATAGTGGAGCGCGAAGACGGCTCCTGGCTGATATCCGGAAGTGTTCCGCTGGATGAGTTCATGGATTTCATTGAAGCGGGGAAACTGAGCGAGGAAGAGCGCACGGGAATGCACACGGTGGGCGGTTTCGTCATGGAAAAGATCGGCGCCGTGCCCTCGGAAGGACAGCATTTCGAATGGAAGGGGCGGCGATTTGAGGTTGTTGACATGGACGGCAGGAGGGTCGACAAGATCTTAATGTCGCTGGTAAAAGACGCAAAGTGAGGCAGGGTTAAAAAAACCTCCGGCAAAGCCTCCAGGCCGGACGAAGGGCTTGTTTACCAACAATCTCCTATTCAAAACATTGAGACCTGGCCTTCTTTATCCGGGTAATCCGGTCAATCGCCAGGTCTGAAATTGTCGGCGCAGCTTTCGCCGCCGGATACTCGACCGTATAGCGAAAGCCTTCCGGGTCGAGCCGTTGGTCGCCGGCATAGAGCCGTATCTGCTCGACGATGCGACGGACCTCCACACAGTTGTCGGTCAGTTTGTGCCGGCCATAGAGGGCCTGCACCGCCTCATAGTCCTCCAAGGCACGTCTCTGTGATTCCGCCGGCGGCTCGACTGGCGGCGTTTTCACGGGGGTTGCCGGAATATCCCCTGTTTCCTGGTTGAAGACCTCCTTGTCAAAACATTGAGACTTTGCCTTCTTTATCCGGGTAATCCGGTCTGTCGCCAGGTCTGAAATTGTCGGCGCAGCTTTCGCTGCCGGATACCTGACCGTATAGCGAAAGCTTTCCGGGACGAGCCGTTGGTTGCCGGCATAGAGCCGGATCTGCTCAACGATGCGACGGACCTCCACACAGTTGCCGGCTGGCCTTGACTGGCCGTAGAGGGCATACACCGCCTCATAGTCCTCTAAGGCACGTCGCAGGGATTCCGCCGGAGCCTCTGCTGGCGTCTTCTCCACGGAAGTTGCCGGGCTATCCCCTGTTTTCTTGTTCAAGACCTCCTTGAGCTCGCTCCACCACCAGGGGGCGGTGCCGCCGGCAAGAAGGGCGATTAGCACCGCTGCTAAGATCTGCGCAAGCAGACTATCCTTCTTTTTCTTTTCCGCCATCCGTTTCACCTGTCAGGGCTGGCAATTCTTGTGCAGTACCTTGTCAGCCCTTCTTGTCATTTTCATCTTTTGTCCAGAAATCCGCCAGCAGCTCCGCCTGATCAAGCACCTTGTTGACCGAGACGGTGTATTCACCCGTGCTTGGGTCATCCGGCGGGTACTTGTATTTTCTGAGGATTCGTTTCACTAAAACCCGCAGCTTTGCCTGCACGCTCTCCTTCAACTGCCAATCGATGGAGGTGTTTCTTCTTACGCTGTCAACCAATTCATGGGCAATCTGTTTCAGTATCTGTTCGCCAAGCACGGCGCCTGCTGTCGGGTTGTCCGCCAGGGCATCGTAAAAGGCGAGTTCGTCCACCCGTAGATTCAGCTTTTCGCCGCGCTTGTCGGCTTCCTTGATATCTCGGGCAAGCTGAATCAGTTCTTCGATGATTTTCGCCGAATCGATCAGACCGTTCTGGTAGCGTTTGACGGCATCGGCCAGCATCTCGGAAAACTTTCGGCCCTGGACCAGGTTCGTTTTCCCCCGGTTCCGGATTTCATCGTTTAAGAGGCGTTTCAGCAGTTCGAGGGCAAGATTTTTCCGCTCCATGCCCTGAATCTCGGCCAGGAACTCATCCGAAAGAATGGAAATATCCGGTTTCCTGATGCCGGCGGCATCAAAGACATCGATCACATCCCGGGAAATGATGGCGTCGTTGACAATCTGGCGGATGGCGGTTTCAATCTCTTCATCGGTGCGGGCCTTACCCTGCTCGTCAAATTTGGCGAAACGGGCCTTGATCGCCTGAAAGAAAGCCAGGTCATCCCTGATCGCCAGGGCCTTGGGGTGAGGGACGGAGAGACCGAACGCCTTCTGCAGCTTGACAACGTTTTCCTTAAATCGCTCCTTGCCGTTGCGCACCGTTTTCCCGTCCTGCTCATCCGTCAGATCAACGATGAAGTTGGCGGCATCCAGAATGAAATCGAGTTTGGCCTTCGGCTCCAGGGCGAAGTAGCGGTGATAGTCAAAGGTGCCGAACATATCGCCGACGATTTCGTAAAGCGTGAGCATCCTGGCCACGGCCTCTTCCTGATCGTAGGCCAGCCGGCCTTTGCCCTTGCTTTCGGTGTAAACGGCCAGGGCGTTTTTCAGGTCCTGGGCAATGCCGATGTAATCGACAATCAAGCCGCCTTCCTTGTCACCGAATACCCGGTTGACCCTGGCAATGGCCTGCATGAGATTGTGGCCGTTCATCGGCTTGTCGATGTAAAGCGTATGCAGACAGGGGGCGTCAAAGCCGGTCAGCCACATATCCCTGACAATCACCAGCCGCAGCGGATCTTGCGGGTCCTTCAGCCGGTCGCCGATGGCCTTGCGGCGCGGCTTGTTGCGGATATGTTCCTGCCACGGAAGCGGGTCGCTGGCGGAGCCGGTCATGATGACCTTGATCATGCCTTTGTCGTCAGCGGCGTCGTACCAGTGCGGCCGCAGTTTGATGATCTGGGCATGCAGTTCGACACAGATCCGACGGCTCATGCAGACGATCATCCCCTTGCCATCCGCAGCCGCGAGCCGCTGTTCAAAATGGTGGACCAGGTCGGCGGCCACCTGCTGCAAGCGCCCCTCACTGCCCACCACCGCTTCCTTGCCGGTCCAGCGGGCAAAACGCTTCTGCCGTTCGGTCAGCTCGTCACCCTCGGTGACCTCTTCCACCCGCTCGTCCAGCACCTGCTTGTCTGTCTGGGAAAGCTCGATCCTGGCGAGCCGGCTTTCATAGTAGATGCGCACCGTGGCGCCGTCTTCCACCGCCTGCTGGATGTCGTAGACGTCGATATAGTCGCCGAACACCGCCTGGGTGTTCTTGTCTTCCTTTTCGATGGGCGTGCCGGTAAACCCGATAAAGGTGGCGTTGGGCAGGGCGTCGCGCATGTGGCGGGCAAAGCCGTCGATAAAATCATACTGGCTGCGGTGCGCCTCATCGGCAATGACGACGATATTACGCCGCTCGGACAGCAGCGGGTATTTCGCCCCCGTCTCCTCGGGGAGAAATTTTTGGATGGTGGTAAAGACCACGCCGCCGGAAGAGACCGCCAGCATTTTTTTCAGCTCTTCACGGTTGGCCGCCTGACCGGGTGTCTGGCGCAGCAGATGCCGGCAGTTGCTGAAGGTTTCAAACAACTGCTGATCGAGATCGTTGCGGTCGGTGAGCACCACCAGGGTCGGGTTGCTCATCGCTTCGGCCAGCACCAGTTTGCCGGCAAAGAAGACCATGGACAGGCTCTTGCCGCTGCCCTGCGTGTGCCAGACCACCCCGGCCCGCCTGTCCCCGGCCGGTTGATGCCTGGCATTGGCAAAGCCGTAGTTGGCCGGGTCCTCGCGGGTCTCAAGTCTCGCTTCCCCGGCAGGTGGCAGGGCAGCCCGGATGGTCGACTCGATGGCCTTATTCACCGCGTAGTATTGGTGATAGGCCGCCACCTTCTTGATGGTCTTTTCCTTGGTTTTCTCAAAAACGATGAAATGGCGGATGAGGTCGAGCAGGGTCCTTTTGTTCAGCAACCCCTTGATCATCGGTTCCAGGGCGGACTCACGCCTGGTATCAACGATGGTCTCACCATCCCCGGTTTTCCATTCCATGAAGCGGGGATACTCGCTGGAGAGCGTGCCCACCCTGGCGAACCAACCGTCGCTGACAATGAGAATGGCATTGCAGGTGAAAAGCGAGGGGATCAACTGTTTGTAAGTCTGCAACTGATTGAAGGCCGCCTTGACATCGGCATTTTCGTCAGCGGCGTTTTTCAGTTCCATCACCACCAGCGGCAGACCGTTGACCAGCAGCACCACGTCCGGGCGTTTTTTGTTGTGGTTTTCCAGCACCGTGAACTGGTTGACCGCCAGAAATTCATTATTGTCCGGGGTCTCAAAATCCACCAGCCAGACTTTATCGGTCTTGGCCTTGCCGTCGCCGATGGAGAATTTGATATCAATGCCGTCGGTAAGCATCCGGTGGAAGGATTCGTTATTTTCCAAAAGGCTCGCCGAAACCGTGCGCAGCGCCTTCTTTGCCGCCTCTTCCCTGGCCTCGGCGGGTATGGCCGGGTTCAGGCGGTCGATGGCCTCCCGCAGGCGGCCCTGCAACACGACCTCGGCATATTCCCGTTCCTTGCCGTCTCCTTCGGAGATCTCCCGACCAAAGGCCACGGAGTAGCCATTCTCCTCCCGCAGGATGTCGAGGGCGATCTGTTCAATCTCGGATTCGTACAGCCGGTTGCTCATGTCTTGCTTCCTTGTCGCGTCGAGCCTCGGCAGTTGCCGGGAAATCCTCGGGAACTGCGGCACTTGGCATTACCAGATAGTTTTCATCCGATTGCCAATTTACGGGATTGTTGGCGATGTATTCGCGAATGCGGTTTAAATTATCCTCATTGCGAATGATATGTTCATAATAGTTTCGTTGCCAGACCGGAAGCCCCGGGGTGACACGTTTTCTGTTGATGCGGCGAGCTGAAAAAGTCTTCAATTGCCGCACAATTTCCGGCAATATCCGTGTTCCCGTAGGGGCGGGTTCCAAACCCGCCCTTTCTTTTTGTTCCAAACCCGCCCTTTCTTTTTGTTTCAAACCCGCCCCAGTGATAACGATAATTCCATGGATATGATTGGGCATAATTACAAAGGCATCCAATTCAATCCCGGCAATATGATTAGGCAAATCATCCCATGTGTACTGGACGATTTCCCCGAATTCGTTCAACGCCATTTGGTCGGTGGATTGGGTAGGGGCAGGTTCCAAACCTGCCCTGTCTTGTGGCCCCGGCCCCAGGGCGGGTTTGGAACCAATTGATGGGGCGGGTTTGGAACCCGCCCCTACGGCACCGAATAAACATTCCCGGTTGTGGGTGCAGATGGTAATGAAATAGGCCCCGGCCTGGGAATAATCGTATCCCTGCAACCGGATGGAACGGCGGTGATGGATGGCGGGGTTGTATCGGTTTGGGGGGGTATCGGTCATGATGACCCCCGGGGTGATTCCGTGGCGGTGGATTGGGTAGGGGCAGGTTCCAAACCTGCCCTGTCTTGTGGTTCCAAACCTGCCCTGTCTTTTGGTTCCAACCCAAGGACGGGTTTATGGATGACGGATCGGGCTGGTTTGGGGGTGGAAGCCAGGGCGGGTTTAGAACCCGCCCCTACGGGGATTTCCCCATTCATCAATTTGGGGAGGAGGACGTCGCGGATTTTGGCGAGGGTGGCGGATTGGCGGTTGTTGTTGTCAATTTTTTTAAACAAGGAATCTGCAACAGATTGAAAATCATTCAGAGCATCTTCTCCTGGGATAACTATATCTATATCCATTATCAAATTTGGATTAATGGCAGGATATGCACCGCCATCTGCGACATGACCATAATATTCCAATTTTTCAGAGGAAGTGAGAAGTAGGTATAAAAAGCTTGGTGGAACGGCGACCGGGGAAAACACAGCAAACCCTGTCGATGCGATTAAGGTAGATGAAGAATTTAGAGCCAGGAAATATGCTCCTCGGTTAGGTCTGACGGTAGAGAGAACCGTGTCTCCGTGTTTTAATTTCCTTTTTGCTCTACTTGGCTCTGTACCGTATGAGTAAATTGATGTCTTGCCAATAGCGCCTCTGTTGACTTCTGAAATTTCAATATATTCAATATGGTCAAAAACATCTCCCTTGCCTATTGTGTTTTTATTTACTTCACAGATATCACCGACCTTTCCAACCCGCCAGCCCTTTGGGATAAGGCGCATAGGGGCGGGTTCCAAACCCGCCCCATTCATGCTGCATCCCGCTACATCCTCCATTTCGCCGGTAGCGCCGGGGAAGCGGAAATTCACAAACCATTCCTTGAAAATCGCCTGGGCGATGGCCTCCAGCGTGGCGTTGGTCTGGCGGTTCAATTCGATCTTGTCGTCCAGCGCGGAGAGGATGGAGGCAATGCGGGTTTGGGTGGGGAGAGGGGGTAATGGTAATTCAATTCGCTTTAAATCTTTTATCGGCAATTGCGGTTGAGCACTTCCTGATGAGTGAGATTCAACCTGATCTTGAAATATGGACGAACGCAAAAAATGATAGAAATATTGAGAAGATATGTCTTCTGGCCTGCCGTTTCGAAAAATTACCATTCCGGAGTTTATTCTAATATTTTCATATGGGACATTTTCATCATAATATGCAACATTACCAACAGTTCCTCTTGTCGTAAGAACTATATCGTAACGTTTTAACTTACCCTTTTTTAATAATTCATCCTTTTCGCTGGTGATAAACATTGTCTTTTCAAAATTAAACCCTTGCGGAGTTACATTGCTGGTATTAAGGAAAAGGCAATATTCATTATCATAGAATTCTTCTTGTTTTGGATAGTTACGACCTCGATCCCCATCAATAATTTCTATAGGCGAAAGATCAATTGTAACGGTTTTCCACCCCTCCCCACTCATCCCAAATCCCCTCCCAACTCCGCTTCAATCTCCTCCACCGTCGGCAGGCTGGATTTAAGGCTCTCCGGCAGGGCGCGGGTCAGCTCGTAGTCGGAAATGCCGATGGGTTTGTGGATGTCGCGCAGGGTATACTCGACCAGGATGCGGTCCTTGGTCTGGCAGAGGATCAGGCCGATGGTTGGCTGATCGGTTTCGTTCCTGAGCTGATCGTCCACCACCGAGCAGTAGAAGTTCATCTTGCCGGCATACTCCGGCTTGAAGTCGCCCTTTTTCAGCTCGATAACGATGAAGCAGCGCAATTTGAGGTGGTAAAACAGCAAATCGAGGTAAAAGTCCCGGTCGCTCACCTCCAGATGATACTGCCGCCCGACAAAGGCAAACCCGGACCCCAGTTCCAGCAGGAACTTTTCCAGATGGTGGACCAACCCGGTCTCCAACTCCCGCTCATGAAACGGTTCCTCAAGGGTCAGGAAGTCGAACAGGTAAGGGTCCTTGAGCAACTGCCGGGCCAGCTCCGATTGCGGAGCGGGGAGACGGGCGGCAAAGTTGCTGACCGCCTCTCCCTGCCGCTCATGGGTCTTGCCCTTGATCATCGCGGCCAGCGTATCCCGGCTCCAGCCCTGCGCAATTGTCTGCTGCATATACCAGAGGCGGGTAGGAAGGTCCTTGACCTTTTCGAGGAGGATGACGTGATGAAACCAGGGAATGCCGAACACTGTCGTGGCGGAAAAGGTCTCGGTGTCCAATTTTGCCGCAGGTTGCGGCACTTTTATATCTTCTTTGTTGTCAAATAGTTGAAAGTTTGCATCGGGTTGCTGCGCTAATTTTGCCGCAGCCTGCGGCAAAATTGGGTAAGCCCGGTAGAACGCGATCATCCGGCCGATATTCCGCTCCGAAAAACCTTTGATCTCGGGTAGCTCGTTTTTCAGATCAACAGCCAGCCGGGGAATGACGCCCGCACCCCAGCCCTCTTCCTTCTGCCGCTGTTGGATCATACGGCCGATGTCCCAATACATGACGATCATCTCCGCATTGGCTGCGAGAGCCGCCCGGGTCTGGGCCTGCCGGATTCGGTCCTTGATCTCTGCCAGGAGAGCGCCGTAAAAGACCAGATCAGAACCCATAGCCGATCCCCTTCAGGTTCTCGCGGATGGTCTCTTCCAGATCGCGGCCCTTGGCAAACTGCTCCGCCAGCCTGGTGGTGAGACCCTTCATCTTCTCATCAAAGGGGATGCCGTCATCTTCTTCCGCCTCGGTGCCGACATAGCGGCCCGGCATCAGCACATAGTTGTTCTTCCGGACCTCTTCCAGGGCGGCCGACTTGCAGAAACCAAGGATGTCGCGGTATGTCGCCGTAGGGGCGGGTTCCAAACCCGCCCTGATGGTGGAACCAAAAGGGAGGGCGGGTTTGGAACCCGCCCCTACGGAACCCGGACCGACATTTCGCCAGGCGTGGTAGGTGCCGGTGATCAGGGCGATATCGTCGTCCGAAAATTCCTTGTTGCGGCGGTTGATCATGGAGCCTATCTTGCGGGCATCGATAAAGAGGATTTCGCCGGAACGGTTGCGGAATTTGCCGTTGGTCTTGTTACGGGCCAAAAACCAGAGGCAGGCGGGGATCATGGTGTTGTAAAAGAGCTGGGCCGGCAGGGCCACCATGCAGTCGATAAGATTCGCCTCGATCATGTTCTTGCGGATCTCGCCTTCGCCGCCGGAATTGGAGTTCATGCTGCCGTTGGCCAGCACGATCCCGGCCGTGCCGCTGGGGCTGAGCTTGTGGGCAAAATGCTGCAACCAGGCATAGTTGGCGTTGCCCACCGGCGGCACCCCGTATTTCCAGCGGCTGTCGTCGCGCAGGTGATCGCCGCTCCAGTCGCTGACGTTGAAGGGCGGATTGGCGAGGATGAAGTCGGCCTTGAGGTTCTTGTGTTTGTCGCTGAGGAAGGTATCGCCCAGCTCGATTTTTGCATCAATGCCGCGAATGGCCAGATTCATCTTGGCCAGGCGCAGGGTGGTGGGGTTGGATTCCTGGCCGTAAATGGACAGGTCCCTGATGTTGCCCTGGTGTTCCTCAACAAAGCGTTCACTCTGCACAAACATGCCGCCGCTGCCGCAGCAGCCGTCATAGACCCGGCCATGGTAGGGTTCAAGCATGGCGACCAACACCTTGACGATGCTTTGCGGAGTCCAGAACTGGCCGCCCTTCTTGCCCTCGGCATCGGCAAACTGGCCGAGAAAATATTCATACACCCGGCCCAGCAGATCCTTGGCCTTGTGGCCGTCCTGGTTGAAGCCGATGGTGCCGATCAGGTCGATGAGTTCGCCCAGGCGCTGCTTGTTCAGCTCAGGATCGGCGTAGATCTTGGGCAGCACCCCCTTGAGCGAGGGATTAATCTTTTCGATGGCATCCATGGCCTCGTCGAGCCATTTGCCGATCTCCGGCTGTTTGGCTCGATCCTGCAAATGCTGCCAGCGAGCCTTTTCAGGCACGAAAAAGATATTGTGGGCCAGGTACTCGTCGGCATCTTCCGGGTCGGCCCCTGCAAGCTCCCCTGCCCCTGCCTTGAGTTGCCCGTACAGATCGTTAAAGGCATCCGAGATGTATTTCAAAAAAATCAGGCCAAGAACAATATGCTTGTACTCGGCGGCATCCATGTTCGAACGGAGTTTGTCCGCCGCCGCCCACAGGGTTTTTTCCAGTTCGTTATTTTCAGCCATGCAGTGTATATCTCCCGCCTTTCCAGTTAACAATTATATGATTTCTCGATAATTATCACTTACGCAAGAGATTGCCAAACGATATTTACGGCCTTAATCGTTTCTCACCGGTATCATGGCCATGCGGCAAATAGCCCCCGGTTTTGCCGGGTCAGCAGACCGCTAAAACCAGTGGCGACCATTTGCCGGCCCAGGTCCGCATCCGGGCAGAAATGGCGGGGGGTTTGCTGCTGCTTCCTCGTTAAGGCGGGGGATCATAAAAAAATACAAAAACATCATAACAGCAGTATGGATTTATTTTGCATTTTCCCCTATCCAGAGGGTACATTCATCCATGCGTCATGACTGGGGAACTGTGGGGGAAATATGGCCACGATGTTTAAAAGAATGCAACATTGCCATTGGCATGATGACTGCGCGGTTCGGAAGATGTAAAATCCTGATTACTGCATATTTGTCTCATTTATTCAAATATCTATCAGCTGATGGGACCGGACGGATGAAGGGGAGGCCTTGACTGCTCCCTGTTCCGCCCGGCAATTCCGGAGAGAGTGAGAATGAAAGCTGTTATTTTTATGCTGGTCGCTGTTTTCGTCAATGCAACATTTCTGCCCCCGGCCAGGGGCAGCGAGAAATGTATCAGCCTGCGGGAAGCCATTCTGACAAGCTTTACCGGCAATCATGAGCTGAAAGGACGGCAAAGCCAGCTGGGGGCCAGTCAGGCCGATATCGGCATTGCCAGAAGCACCCTGCTGCCCTCCCTGGCCATCGAAGAAAAGTTCCAGCGCACCGCCAATCCCACCTATTCCTTCATGTCCAAGCTGAATCAGGAGCGCTTCACCGTCCAGGATTTCGCCATCGACTCCCTCAACAATCCCGACGCCATCAGCGACTTCCAGACCATGTTCTCCATCGAACAGCCGCTTTTTGTCCGGCAGGCGAGCATCGGCCTGGATATGGCGAAAAAACAGTATGAGATAGCAAACCAGCAGTATCTGCGCAAAAAGGAGGGGATTACCCTGGAGGTGGTGAAAACCTTTCTCATGGTGCAAACCAGCCGGGAATATGTGGATGTGGCGGTAAAAGGGGTTGACGACGCCAGGGAGCACGTCCGGCTGAGTGAGCTGCGTTTCAATAACGAACTGGGCCTCTACTCCGATACCCTGCGGGCCCGCACCGCCCTGGCCGATGCGGAACAGAAGCTGGTGAGCGCCCGGAAAAATCACGATGTGGCCAAAAAAGGGCTGGGGCTGCTGCTCGGCCTGAACGACCCGGTGGACGCGGGACAGGAGAAGGTGGACCTGCCGCTCATGGAAATGGACTACTATACCGGGGCCAGTCTGCAGCGGGAGGATGTCAAGGCCATGGAGGGGCAGCGGGAAAACGCCAGGAAGAACCTGGCGCTCGCAACCGCCGGTTACCTGCCCACCGTCGGCCTGGCCGGCTCCTATATGCTCAACGACCATAATGTGCCGCTGGGCTCCGAAGGGGACAGCTGGCTGGTGGCGGCCATCCTGCGCTGGCAGCTCTTTGACGGCACCAAAAGGGAATACGAACGGGTCAAGGCCAAACATCAGATTTCCGAGACGGACCAGTATCTGCAGGGCCTGAAAAAGGCGGTGGAGTTCAAGGTCTATGAGGCATACCAGTCGGTTGCGGAAACCCGGAAAAATCTTGAACTGGCCCGGTCCGCCCTGCTGATGGCCGAGGAAGGGCAGCGCCTGGTGCAGGTCCGCTATGAAAATTCACTGTCGCCTCTGATTGATCTGCTGGATGCCCAGGTGGCCCTTGACCATGCCCGGGCCGTGGTGGTTGCCAGGGAAAATGATCACGAACTGGTCAAGGCCACTCTCAGCTATGAGAGCGGCACCATTCTCCATGATTTGCAGGTTGACAGCCAATAACAGGGAGTAATATTGATGAAAGAAAAAATAGTCAAGGTGCTGGTCATTGCGACGCTGGCCCTGCTGCCGGCCGGTTGCCGGGACAAAATAGGTCCGGGAACCGCCGAGGTCAAAAGGCCGGTGGTGTCCGGGGTACAGTCGGCGGAGATCGTGGCTTCCGAGATTGACGATTATTACGAGTCTTCAGCCACGGTCAAGGCGAAAACCGAAAGTGTGGTGGCGGCGCGCATGATGGGCACCGTGACCATGCTTGCGGTCAGGGAGGGTGATCCGGTCAAAGCCGGGCAGCTCCTCCTGACCCTGGATGACCGGGATGTGAGGCAGAAAATCAATGGGGCCCAGGCCGCCCTGGCCGAGGCGGAAAGTGGGGTGGCCACCGCCGCGAAACAAAAAGAGCTGGCCCGGACCACCTATGGGCGCTTCGAAAAGCTTTTCGACGGCAAGGCCCTGACCAGACAGGAGCTGGACGAGGCCCAGACCCGCATGAAGGTGGCTGAGATTGAGTATGAGCGCTATGGTGAGATGGTGAAAAGGGCTCGGGCGGGACTGGCGGAAGCCAGGGTGTATCAGGATTTTACCCGGGTGAGCTCGCCGGTTGACGGCGTAGTGAAAACCAAGCAGATTGAACTGGGCACCATGGCCATGCCGGGAGTGCCGCTCTTTACCATTGAGGATAACTCCTCTTTCCGGCTGGAGATCGGGGTGAACGAAACCCTGGTCGACCGCCTGGCCCCGGGGCTGGCGGTTGAGGTCGCCATCCCGGCCACCGGCATGGAGCTGGCGGGCAAGATTTCCGACGTGGTGGGGGCGGTTGATCCCAGAACACGCAATTTCCTGGTCAAGATTGACGTGGCGGGAGCAGGGCTGCAGAGCGGCATGTATGCCAGGGTGCGCATCCCGGTGGGCAAACGCTCTACCATTCTGCTGCCTAAGGAGATTATTGTCGAAAAAGGGCAGCTGCACGGGGTGTATACCGTGGACGGCAGCAATCTCATCACCTATCGGCTCGTTCGTCTCGGCAAATTTTACGGCGATAAAAGGGAGATCCTGGCCGGGCTGCAGCCGGGGGAAAAGGTGATAACCGGCGGGGTGGACAGGGCGGTGGACGGAGGTCTGCTGCAAGGGGATAAAGGGCAATGAAAGAAATCGGCATTTCAGGCCACATCGCCAGGGCGTTCATCAAATCAAAGCTGACGCCGCTTATCGTGCTGGCTTCTCTGCTGCTCGGCGTGTTCGCCGTGCTGGTTACCTCCCGGGAAGAGGAGCCGCAGATTGTCGTGCCCATGATCGATGTCATTGTCACCTTTCCCGGGGCCACGGCCAAGGAGGTGGAAGAGCGCGTCACCAAGCCCATGGAGAAATTTCTGTGGGAAATCAAGGGCGTGGAATACATCTATTCCATTGTCAAGCCCGGCATGAACCTGACCATTGTCCGCTTCTATGTGGGCGAGGACATGGAGAAGAGCCTGGTCAATCTGCACACCAAGCTGATGTCGCATTACGACCGAATCCCCGCCGGGGTGTCCCAGCCCCTGGTCAAGCCCAAATCCATTGACGATGTGCCGATCCTGACCCTGACCCTGTGGAACGAGCAGGCGCGGTATTCCGGTTATGAACTGCGGCGCGTAGCCGTGGAGGTGGCCGATGAGCTGAAGAAGGACATGAATGTCTCGGAGTTTTCGGTGATCGGCGGACAAAAACGGCAGGTGCGGGTCATCCTCGACCCGGCCCGCCTCCGGGCCTACCATATCCCCGCCGTGCAGATCATGCAGACCCTGCAGCAGGCCAATTTCGTGCTGCCTGCCGGCTCCTTTCCGTCCAACAATGAGGAGTTTCTCGTTGAAACCGGGGCATTTCTGGAAAATATCGACGAGGTAGGCCGGGTGGTGGTGGCGGTGGCCGACGGCAAGCCCGTCTACCTGAAGGAGGTGGCTGAGCTGGCGGACGGGCCGGAGGAGCCGGCTGACTATGTGTTCATGGGCAGCGGGCCGGCGGCCGCTGACAAGGATCTGCCGTTGCTTACCGGACCGCGGGAGGCGGTGACCATCGCCATATCCAAGAAAAAAGGGGCAAACGCCAGCACCGTGGCGGATGAGGCCCTGGCCAAGATCGAACAGCTGCGCGGCGGCATCCTGCCCACCGACATCCAGGTGACGGTGACCCGCAATTACGGCGAGACGGCAAAGGATAAGTCCAACGAGCTGCTGGATCACATGCTGATCGCCACCATCTCGGTCATCATCCTCATGGCCCTCACCCTGGGCTGGCGCGAGTCCCTGGTGGTGGCCGTGGCGGTGCCGGTGACCCTGGCGCTGACGCTTTTGATCAACTATCTCTACGGCTATACCTTGAACCGGGTCACCCTGTTCGCCCTTATTTTCTCCATCGGTATTCTGGTGGATGATGCCATCGTGGTGGTGGAGAATATCCACCGCCATTTCAAGCTGCACGGGGTCAGTGCCCAGACCGCCGTGCTGGCGGTTGATGAGGTGGGCAGCCCCACCATTCTGGCCACCTTTGCCGTCATTTTCGCCCTGCTGCCCATGGCCTTTGTGCGGGGTCTGATGGGGCCGTATATGCGGCCCATCCCGGTGGGGGCTTCGGCCGCCATGCTCTTTTCCCTGCTGGTGGCCTTTATCGTCAGTCCCTGGCTCAGTTACAAGGTGCTCAAAAATGTGAAAAGCGATGCGCCGGGAGAACAAGAAACCAGCCGCCTGCATGATCTGTATGAGCGCATCCTCGGGCCGCTGCTCGATCACCGCGGCAAAAGGCTGCTCATGCTGGTCATTGTCGCCGGCCTGCTTTTCCTGTCCATGCTGCTGGTGCCTTTCAAGGCGGTGACCGTCAAGATGCTGCCCTTTGACAATAAGAGCGAAGTGCAGGTGATCATCGATATGCCGGAAGGGGTGAGCCTGGAGAGAACCGCCGCCCTGACCCGGGAGCTGGGCGACTTTCTGCAGACCGTGCCGGAGGTGACTGATTTCCAGTCTTACGTCGGCACGGCCGCGCCTTACAACTTCAACGGCCTGGTGCGCCATTATTTCCTGCGCCAGGGCAGCAACGTGGCGGATATTCAGGTAAATTTCGTGGGCAAGGGCCAGCGGCAGATGCAGAGCCATGAGCTGGCCACAAGGCTGCGCCCCTCGCTCAAGGAGATCGGCGACCGCTTTGGTGCCCGCCTCAAGGTGGCGGAAATTCCTCCCGGCCCGCCGGTGCTCAGCACCCTGGTGGCCGAGGTCTACGGACCGGACACCGAGAGGCAGATTGAGATCGCCAGGGAGATCAGAAACATCCTTGAGACCACCGACGGGGTGGTTGATGTGGACTGGTTCGTGGAGGATGACCAGCCCAAATTCACCTTTACCGTGGACAAGGAAAAGGCGGCGTATCATGGCATCAGCACGACGCTGGTGGCCCAGACTCTGCGCATGGTGCTCAACGGCACGGCGGCGGGCCTGGTGCATTATGAAAAGGAGAAGGAGCCGGTTGAGCTGATGCTGCGGGCCTCCCTGCCTGAGCGGGCAGGCATTGCCGCCCTGCAGGAGGTGACCGTACCGGCCGCCGACGGTTCCCTCATCCCGCTTGCCGCCCTGGTGCGCATCAGCCAGGGCGTGGAAAACAAGACTATTTATCATAAGAATCTCAAAAGGGTAACCTATGTCACCGGTGATGTGGCAGGGACCATAGAAAGCCCGGTCTACGCCATCCTGGAGATGAAGGAACGGATCCGGCAGCTCCCCCTGAAGGAGGGCTATGAACTGCAGCAGTATTCCGCCGTGCAGCCATGGCTGGAGACCAAATACGCCATGAAATGGGACGGCGAATGGCACATCACCTATGAGGTGTTCCGTGATCTGGGCATTGCCTTTGCCGCAGTGCTGGTGTTAATCTATATCCTGGTGGTGGCCTGGTTCCGCAGCTTTGTCACCCCCCTGGTGATCATGGCCCCCATTCCCCTGACCCTGGTGGGCATCCTGCCGGGACACTGGCTGTTCGGCGCCTTTTTCACCGCCACCTCCATGATCGGCTTTATCGCCCTGTCCGGGATCATTGTCCGCAACTCCGTGCTGCTGGTGGATTTTGTCCAGATGGAGTGGCAGACCTGCGGCTCGCTGCGCACCGCCCTGATCACGGCCGGCGCGGTGCGGCTGCGGCCCATCGTGTTGACGGCTTTGGCGGTGGTGGTCGGCTCGTTTGTCATGATCTTTGATCCGATCTTTCAGGGGCTGGCCATTGCCATGATGTTCGGCGCGGTGGCGGCCACGGCCCTGACGCTTGTTGCCGTGCCCCTGCTCTATTTTGAGTTTTTCCGCCACCGCAAGTGTCCGCTGGCGGACGAAGAAGAGACGGAGGAGTGAAATTTTTGCATCAGCATGAGGGGCTGAGGTGGGGAAAATCGTGTCCCGGGCTTTGGGTTCCTAGCTTTTTTATTCTGCATAGTATGCAAGCGGCAAAAAGATATGCTAGGATATCATAAAGGCTCCACGATACTGCGGCTCTCGAGAGCCGGATTGACGGAAAAGTGATTTTTTGATGAAAAAAGGAGGGACTGAAATGATGAGTTCCGGCAGGAAATTCGCCATGATATTGACAATGACGGGATTGGTGCTGATGGGTACGTATCCGCTGCATGCCAGGCAGGTAGGACATTATAAATTTCTGGTGGAATCGGAGGATCCGCAAAGATGTATTGACTGTCATTACGGGCAGGAGGATGATTCCAAGAACAGTCCCTGTCCGAAAAATTGCTTGGTCGATCCGGCATCATCCCATCCGGTTGCCAAGAAATATCCGCCCCGCGGCAAGGAAAAGGAATATATACCCCTCAAGGAACTCAGGAAGACCGGCCTTGTCAAGCTGCAGGACGGCAAGATAACCTGCGTTTCCTGCCATGACGTGGCCAACAATATCGCCTATCACACAGTGGTGGAAGACAGGGGAACTCACCTCTGCAAGCTCTGTCATATCCGCTGAGCCGCTTTATTTGACGGAAAGGAATGTGTCGTCAATATTGGCGACATATTTACTGTATTTCATATCTGAGGTAAGGATATGCTCCATGAGCCATTCCTTCAGGAACAGGCCGATTTCCGGCAGCGCCTCCTTGCCGTAACTGTGCCAGTTCTCCCCGTGACGAAAGATTTCTTCCGTCAGTTTCTCATGTTCCTGCATGTGGGCATGTAACTGCTCCGGGGGATATCTGGCTATCTCAAGCAGTTTTTCTTCATCCCGGAAGTGTTTTTCCGCATACTGGATGAGCCGGTTCAAGATAGGATAGGCCAACTTCATGCCTTCTCCTCTAGCCACGGCCTGGTTGAAATCATTGATGATTTCCATAAGTTTCTGATGCTGGTGATCAAGGTATCCGGATTGTACGCTGCAAGCCCTGCTCCAAACGATTTTTTCCATCAGTTCACCTTTTTGCCCTGGTTGTCGGCCACCGTTTTTTCTGCTGTCAGTATAAGTGATTTTTTCACGAAAGGCCTGGGGAAATTTGCTGCCCTGTCGTTGGCTAGCTTTTTTTATGGGCGGCCTGTGGGGAAATCATCCGCTGCGACATTTTGCCGCATTCACTTTCATGCTACGGCATGATATGGTCAGGTGTGGCGACAATGTATCGAACCCGAAGATCCATTGAAAGTTTTTCCGTCATGCACAACAGCAGCAGCCGGAATTCCCTCCTCCGGCTGCTGCTGTTGTGTTGATCCAGGTACAAAAAAATGCCCGTATACCTCAGCTGCCCGTCGATATTTTTCCCCCGCGCGTCGTAATCACAGCTTTTGCAGCAGCGCTGAGCCATTCTGTCTTGCCGAAAAATCCGGAGCGCAGTAAAGTCATTGCCCATCATGCGGTGATGTTGCGTCGAGCCGATTCCACATGTAAGGGACTTGGAAATTTCTAAAGTACCATTTATCGTTATCGTCATGCCCGAATGGTTTTATCGGACATCCGGCATAGATCCTGGATTCCCGATATATTTAGCATTGCCGGGTCACTAATAAAGCAGTGAAAAGTTAAAGCGGGGCAATATGAAAAGAATCGAGGCATGTCTGGCGCGGTGCGAGAGTGATTCCCTGGCGAAAATTTTACGGACCGCCACCCTGGCAGCCCTCAAGGCAGGCCATATCCTGGCCGGATTGTATCATAAACCGCACCAGGTCCGGTACAAGGGCGAGATTGACCTGGTGACGGAAGCGGATGTGGCGGCCGAAAAATGCATTCTGGATATCCTTGCCGCCCAGTGTCCTGACGTTGCCGTTCTCTCCGAGGAGTCCCATGCCGTTTACGGTGAAGCGCCGCGGGGGCCGGTGTGGATCATCGACCCCTTGGACGGCACCACCAACTTTGCCCATGGCTTTCCCTGGTTTGCCGTATCCATTGCCTATGCGGAAAAGGGCCGGAGCCTGGCCGGGGTCATCTATGCGCCCATGCAGGATGAGCTGTTTTTTTCCTGTAAAGGCTGCGGGACCTGGCTGAACGGAGAAAAAATCATGGTGTCCGGCACTGCTGAATTGCTCAGGTCGCTGTTGGCCACCGGCTTTCCCTATGATGTCAGGGAGAACCCGGAGGCGGTGCTGGCGGCTCTCCGCAGGTTTCTTACCCGCTGCCAGGGGGTGCGCCGGGCCGGGGCCGCGGCCCTGGATCTGGCTTACGTGGCCTGCGGCAGACTGGATGGGTTTTGGGAGATCAAGCTCAAACCCTGGGACACGGCTGCCGGGTGGCTCATGGTGGAAGAGGCCGGCGGCATGGTCACTGATTTCAGAGGCGGCCCCTATTCACCCTTTGTGCCGGAGCTTGCCTCGTCTAACGGCTTGATTCATGCTGAGCTGACTGCCCATCTGCAGGAATTTTCCATGAATCTTTAGCGGATGGCCACCCGTACGCGCCGCTTCATGATCGATCAGCAGAGTATGAAAAAATAATCATGCGCAAGCTTTTCCTGAAACTCCTTTTTTTCATGCTGGTGCTGGCTGCCCTTTTTCTTCTTGAGTTTAAACTCTTCGGCCAGGATTTCGAGCTGCTGTTCAACCAGCAGCGGTGCATTGAGTGGTTCAGCCGAATAAGGCCTTACGGTTGGGCCATCGGTATCGGCCTGCTGATGGGGGATCTCGTTCTGCCCGTACCGGCCACCGGCATCATGGCGGCATTAGGCAATGTCTACGGCGTTATTGCCGGCACCCTGTTCAGCGTTATTGGTTCGGCCGGAGCAGGTTTTATCGGTTACGGGGTGGCGCGTTTCCTGGGTCGCAAGGGCAGCCGTTTTCTGGCCTCGGAGGAAGATCAGCGTCGTTTCCAGCGTCTGTTTGACAAATGGGGCGGCATGGCCATCATCGTCAGCCGCATCATGCCTGTTCTGCCGGAGGTGCTGACGATCCTGGCCGGTATCGCCCGCATGCATCCGATCAGGTTCAGTGTCTCTCTGCTGCTGGGCACGTTTTTCACCTCCCTGCTTTTTTCCTGGATTGGTTACGCCTCCCGGTCGCTGCCCGGTTATGGCATGCTGGCCGCCGTCCTGATTCCCCTGCTCATCTGGCCTGCTTTTCTCAAGTTTGTCCGCTTGCGACAAGGCGAGTAAATTTTTTTGCCGGGTAACCCCGTCGGACCGTTTTATCATTTTCAGCTGCCGGGAGCAGTGGTCCGGCGTTTCGGCAGTCATCGCTTTCCCGATGATTTTCCTTTTTTTTCACATAACTACCCCGTCAGCATGCAATAAAAAATTGACTTTTCTGCGGCCCTTGACCTAACCTTTTAAGAAACCAGGATTGCCGACGATAACGGTTGCGCACTAACAGATTTTATAATGATATTGGAGGGGAAAAAGATGAGAAGGACTCTGGTGTTTGTTATTTCCGGTCTGTTTTTTCTTGCAGGTGTCATTGCCGCCCATGCCGGGGAGCAGGCGCCGCAGCAGGTCATTGATCTGGCCAATTCAACCCTGGCCGCCCTGGGCTCGGACCCGGTTATCGTGCAAGCGGTCCGGGATGAGAACGCCAAAGGCAAAACCCTGGCCCAGATCCAGGAGAAAGACGCGACATGGAAGGCCTTTGCCGGCATTGCCGACTACATGAAGGCCATCATGGATTCGGAATGCGGCAAACATGTCCGCAAAATTCAGGAGAGCGCCCCTTATTATGCGGAAATTTTTGTCATGGACAACCAGGGCGCCAATGTGGCCATGACCGATAAGACTTCTGACTACTGGCAGGGTGATGAGGACAAATTCCAGAAATCCTTTGCCAACGGCGCAGGCGCCATCTTTGTTGATGAGGTCAAGTTTGATGACAGCGCCCAGACGTACCAGGTGCAGGTATCCGTACCGGTGATGGATGGCGGCAAGGCCATCGGCGCCATTACCGTTGGCATCGATGTGGATAAGATCTGAAACAGCGTGGTGGTTGCCGGTTTATTGTCAGACGTACTGCAGGCAGCAACGCATAATTTTCAGGGAGGTTGCCGGGGTGGAATGGTTCAAAAATCTTAAAGTGGGGGCAAGGCTTATTGCCAGCTTTGCGGTCATGATTATCTTCATGGCAGTGATCGGCATGGTCGGTTACCGGAGCATCGATGTCATCTACCGCCATCTCGAAGGGATTTTTGCCGTCAACCTGCCCGGCATGGACTATCTGATCGAAGCGGACCGTGATCTGCAGCAGCTGCTGGTGGCGGAACGTTCCATGGTCTTTGCCAATACCCAGTCGGCGGAATTCAAGGGGCTGGTGGATGAGTATGAAACAAACCTCAAGCAGGCCGATGAACGGTGGGAAAAGTATAAGGCCCTTGCCGCCTCCCCTGAGGAAAAGGCGCTGATTCCGAAATTCGAAAAGGCGCGGGAGGAGTGGAAAGTCATATCCCGCCGGGTGGTTGACGGCCGCCTTGCCGATACCAGAGAGGGGCGGCGGGAAGCGCTCGATCTCACGTTGGGAGTGGCCAGGCAGAAGTTTGAAGAGATGCGGGATTATCTTGACCAGCTTACCGGCCTCAACCTGAAAGCGGCTGAAAATGCCCATGAAAAATCAAGTGCAACCTATCGGTCCACGGTGATTCTTTTACTGGCAGCAATCGGCGCCGGCCTGTTGGCTGCCGTCCTGCTGGTGTGGGCCTTGAGCCGCGGCGTAACCGGACCGCTCAAGAAGATGATCGAAGGGCTCTCCTCTGCTGCCGGCCAGATTAATGCCGGATCGGCCCAGCTCGCCGCCGGCAGCCAGTCATTGGCCGAGGGGGCCTCCGAGCAGGCCGCCTCCATTGAAGAAACATCGGCCTCCATTGAAGAACTCTCTTCCATGACCAGGGCCAACGCCGGCAATGCCGACGCGGCAAAGAGTATGATGGTATCAACCTCGGAGATCGTGGGCAAGGTCAACAGACACATGGACGAAATGGCTGCCGCCATAGCTGAGATCAATAAGTCAAGCGAGGAGACGGGCAAGATTATCAAAACCATTGATGAGATTGCCTTTCAGACCAATCTGCTGGCGCTTAATGCCGCGGTTGAGGCGGCCAGGGCCGGGGCGGCCGGCGCCGGCTTTGCGGTGGTGGCCGATGAGGTCCGCAATCTGGCCATGCGGGCGGCCGAGGCGGCAAAAAATACCTCCCGCCTGATTGCCGATACCATCAGGGCCGTGCAGAATGGCAACAAGCTTACCTTGCTGACCCAGGAGGCCGTTGCCGAGAATGTTGATATCGCCCAAAAGGTCGGTGATCTGGTTGCAGAGATTGCCAGTGCTTCCAGTGAACAGGCCCAGGGTATTGAGCAGTTGAACAAGGCGATTTCGGAAATGGATAGCGTGGTGCAGCGGGTGGCGGCCAATGCCGAGGAAACTGCCTCGACAGCGGAGGAGATGAATGCCCAGTCGGAACAGCTGCAGACCATGGTCGGTGATTTGACCGCCCTGGTGGGACATGCGGCAGAGGGCAAGGGGAGCCGGCGTATGGTCAAAGGCAGGGAGCCTCACCTCACAAAAGAACCGGTGCGGGGCAGACCTGCCCTGGCGGCTCCTGTGCGCAAGCAGGTCAGGGGAGACAAGGCCGGAAAGGCAAAAGAGAGGAAGCCGGAGCAGATCATCCCTTTGGATGATGAGGATTTTAAGGACTTTTGATTTGTCCGTTGTTCAGGAAAAAGGCATAAAAAAAGGGGCTGTAAAAGCCCCTTTTTTTATGTGGTGCAGAGATATGGTTAGCTCGTGGGAGAGCTGTATTTTTTTCTGGCAAATCCTGCCAGTCCTGCCAGGCCGGTGCCGAACAGCAGCATGGTGGCGGGTTCGGGGACGGGGGCGACATCACCGCCAATAGTTTCCGAGTCTCCCATACCAATGAGATTGTTTTCGGTTGTTGCTTGGAAGTGGACTGCCATCAGTACTTGAGGGGTATTGTTGGGATAAGACCATTGGTATAAATCTGATATGCTTAATGTCTGGACAGCAGAAAGAGTGAAAGATACCTGATCATAAGAAGGTGCACCATCCCCAAAATTGATGGAGTAATCAAAATCTAAGTTTCCCCCACCGGCGATAGTAGGCGAATCATCGAGCGTGCTGACAGGAGCGCCCAGAGTGATCGCAAGGTTGGTTGGGGCGTTTATCAAGTTAAAATAAAATTCATGAATATCGGCATCGCTACCGAGTAAAACGGTGTTTGCGGTAATTACAAAGTTCAGGTCTCCGCCGCTTTCCGTGATTTCAACGGTTCCATAACTATTTGTTGTCGGCAAGTCGCCGTCAAATTCATAATTTAAATCTATTGTAAGCGCTTGTGCAGAAGCACACCATAGGGATGACATGCCTAATAACAAAAGCGTTGTGATTGATTTCTTCATAATTTCCTCCACATTAAATTCTTAATTATATATAGCAATTTTTGGACCATGGAGGCGATAGGTTTGCGTGTTTTTTTGTTGAATGATTCCTGCTTGTTAAGTGCGATAACGTCTCGGATTTAAATGTGCTTTGGTGTTTTTTTGTTCATTTTCCCGGAAAATTCCGTATTTTCTGGAAAAATGAGATATTGAATTACTTTTTGCATGGGATGCTCAAAGGGGGGTATCATTAGAGAACTGGTGAAGTATATTCTTTCCCGTTGAGTGAGTCATAGGAAAAAGGATGTCAATGTAGTCTTCTAAATCGTATTTGAAAAATAAAATATATGTCCCATTCCTATTTCATCGCCCTCATCTCCCTGGCCGCAGGCTTTACCCAGGGGGTATCCGGCTTCGGTTCGGCCCTGGTGGCCATGCCTCTGCTGCTTCTCTTTCTGGACGCACAAACCGCGGTGCCGCTCTGCATGCTGAACGGTCTGATCATCACCGCCTTTCTCTCGCTGCAGCTGCGGGTGAATGTTGACTGGCGGAAAATAAGGCCGCTGCTCATCGGCTGTCTGCCGGGTATCTATGTGGGAGCGCGTTTTCTCAAGGAGGCGGACAGTGACCTGATCAAGCTTCTGCTGGGGGTGATGCTGGTCGGCTATGCCCTGTACAGTATGTTTTTCAAACCAAGGGAGAGAACAATTGCGCCTTTCTGGTCCTATATCGCCGGGTTCTTCACCGGGGTGATCAGCAGCGCCTTCAGCGCCGGCGGGCCGCCCACCATCATTTACACCACGCAGAAGGGCTGGGACAAGGATGATATCAAGGCCACCCTTTCCGTGTTCTTTTTTACCACCGGTATCATAATGGCCGGCGCCTATTCCCTGGCCGGACTGATAACCACGGCAGTGCTGCGCTATTTTTCCCTCTCCGCCGCCTTTGTTCTGCTGGGGGTGATGGCCGGCTCGTTCTGTTACGGCAAGGTGGCCAGGGAAACCTATCTGAAGATTATTCTCAACCTGCTGGTGGTGATGGGGGGGATGATGATTTTTTCGGCCCTGTGAGGCGTTTCTCAGCGCTGCGCCACGGAATAGCCTTGGCGGCGCAGGAGATCCACCACGCTGTCCGGGCCCACCAGATGGCCTGCTCCTACCACCACCAGCGTCACCGGTTGACGCTGCAGGATTTTTTCCAGTATCGGCAGCCAGTTTTTATTGCGTTGCAGCACCAGCCGCTTATACTGGTGCGGATACCCGGCAAAGCTTTTGGCGATCAGGCCGTAGAGCTTTTCGCCGTCGCCGTTTTCCCAGGCGCTTTTCATCTCGGCGGACGAGGAATCGGCCAGCTGCAGGTCGTCCAGGGTCTGCAGGAGAAATTCCTCCTGCTCCCGGCGGGACTGGCTGTAAAAAAGGCTGAGCTGGAAATCCACCGACTCCAGGGGGATTATTTCCTTTTTATCCTGCTTCGCCCTGGTGTAAAAATGTTCATCCAGACCGTACCGGGCCAGAAAGCCAAGTCGCTCAAGATCGGCCACCGTCAACGTCAGGGCGCAGAGCCAGGGTTTCATCTGCGTGAACTTTTCCTCCGGGATTTTCAGCATGGCCATCCTGTGCTGCAGGCGCTGCCAGGTGTGGGGACTGAGCTGCTGCTGCAGGGTCTGGCCGGCCGGCACCCTGCCGTAGGTGACGATTTTCTGCTGCATGTCCGGACTGTCCATTTCATCCATATCCGTTTCAAAGACCACGGTGCTGCTTGCCGCGTAAATCTCCTCCATGACCGGCGGCAGGGGATAGTCGTCTTTTTTCAGCGCATGGAGCGAGCCCAGCAGATAGAGGGTATGTTCCCCTGAGCTTACCTGCCAGAGGGTGTTTTTGGCCTGGGCCGGGCCGGCCAGCAGCAGGATGAGCAGCAGCCACAGGCTGACGGATAAACGGCAGCGTAAGGCCTTTTTCATGGGTTTTCTCCTTGGTGATCCGGTTGCCAGGTACCGTGCTCGAAGATTTCCCGGGTGAATTCATGATAGGGTTCGAGTTTTTTCATTTTCTGGATTTTTTTTAATATTTTTTCCCCATCGCTAAAAGAGGCGGCCAGATAAAACCAGAGCCCTTTCAGGCGGCCCAGCACCGGGGAGGGGCCGGAGAGCATTTGCTGGTAGCAGGCCAGCAGTTCCCCATGGAAAGCGGCCAGGGTGGGCAGGGGGTCAGCCGGCAGGGCCAGCTGCTTGAGGCGGGCGGCAAGAAAGGGGTCAGCCAGGGCGCCCCGGCCGATCATCCAGCTTTTTACAGCGGGAAAGCGTTCAGCGAGCCTTTGATAAACCGCATAACTGGTGATATCGCCGTTATACACCACGGGATGGCGGCAGAGTTCCAGGCAGCGGGCAAAGGTGTCCAGATCAACCGCGCCCTCATACATCTGGATGCCGGTGCGCGGGTGGATAATCACCTCACTTAAGGGAAACGTGTTGAAAACGGGCAGCAGGGCGAAAATCTCCTCGGGATTTCTGCGGCCCAGGCGGATTTTGACGGAGATGGCCAGCGGCTGTTCCCGGTGGGCTTGGTCGAGAAAGGCCTCGATTTTGTCGGGAAAAGGCAGCAGTCCAGAGCCGCGCATCTTATTGGCCACCATGGGGTAGGGACAGCCCAGGTTCCAGTTGACCTCGGTATAGCCCAGCTCAGCCAGCAGCCGGGCCGTGGCTATGAAGTGACCGGCATTTTTCGAGAGAATCTGCGGCACCACGGGCAGCAGCCGGTTGTTTTCCGGCAGCAGATCCTTGAATTTGGCCGGTTTGATTCTGCTGCCCTGAAAGGTGGAGATAAAAGGGGCCACCGCCCGGTCAAAACCAGGGAAAAAGCGGACGAAGATATCCCGGAAGGCCGCCTCGGTGATGCCCCGCAGGGGGGCCAGGATGAGGGCGGGGCTCATGGCGCCGGCTGGAGTGCGGCCTGGCGGTCATACTCCCTGATGATGTCATTGGTGATGTCAAAGCTTGCGTCATTATAGAAAATACTGCCGGAATTCCGGTTGAGGACATGGGTGAAACCATTGTCCACGGCATATTTTTCCACGATGGTCTGGATTTCGGTGATCACATGGCTGATCATTTCTTTTTCAACCCCGTCAATCCGCTCGGTCTCACCGGCCCGGCGCATCTCTTCAAATCTTTCCCTGGCCTGGCGGCCGCGTATGGATTGATCGACCACCTGTTGGATATCAATGACGCCAATGCTTTGCACGGGTCGGTCCGGCTTTTTTTCTTTTTGGCTATTTTTTCTGGTGATCTTCTGCTGGTCTGCCTCAATGATCTTTTTTTCATCCTTCGGCGCCAATTGAACGGCTGGATTTTCCTTGAGCAGGGAGCTGTGCACCCAGCCGCTCTCGGCCAGGCCCGGCACCTCCACCTTGACCCATTCCTTATAACGGTCCTTGGCCAGCACTTTTGTTTCTTTGCGCAGCGGGGTGATGATTTTGGCGTTTTCAGCCGGACTGGTGCGCAGATTGGCGTCTTCGAGGATCACCGCGCCGGCGGCCTGGATGTCATCGGCGGCCCGGGCCGCCACCGTGAAGCCCGCTGACAGCAATAGCAGGGCCAGTGAAAAGCAGAAACGTGTCACAGTTGCCATGTTCATCTCTTGGAAAATATGCGGAAAAGTCATTACACCGCGGTGGAACCAGGGGTGCGGGGAAAGGCGATCACGTCGCGGATGTTGCCCATGCCGGTGACAAACTGGATGATCCGTTCGAAACCGAGGCCGAAACCGGCGTGGGGCACCGTACCGAAACGGCGCAAATCAAGATACCACTGGTAATTCTCCAGGGCGATACCCGCTTCCTCCATTCTGGCCGTCAACAGCTCAAGGCGTTCCTCGCGCTGGCTGCCGCCGATGATTTCACCAATGCCGGGGAAGAGGATGTCCATGGCCGCCACGGTTTTACCGTCATCATTGACCCGCATGTAAAAGGGTTTGATGGTTTTCGGGTAATCGGTGACAATCACCGGCCGCTGGTAAAGTGTTTCAGCCAGGAAACGCTCGTGCTCGGATTGCAGGTCAATGCCCCAGGCAACCGGGAAAGCGAAGTCCCGGCCTGATTGCTCCAGCTCTTTTACCGCTTGGCTGTAAGAAATGCGGACAAATTCATGCCTGAGGACATTGTCGAGTTTGGCCAGGAGGTTTTTGTCGATAAAACGGGCGAAAAGGTCCATGTCCTCGGCGCAGTTTTCCAGGCAGTCGCTGATGAGAAATTTCAGCAGCTCCTCGGCCAGGTCCATATCCCCCTCCAGATCGCAGAAGGCCATTTCCGGTTCCAGCATCCAGAATTCGGCCAGATGGCGGCTGGTGTTGGAATTTTCCGCCCGGAAGGTGGGGCCGAAGGTGTAGACGTTGCCCAGGGCCAGGGCATAGGCCTCCGCCTCCAGCTGGCCGCTGACCGTCAGGCTGGCCGGCCGGCCGAAAAAATCCCGGCTGAAGTCCACCGCCCCATCAATTACGGGCAGCTGCTGCAGGTCAAGGGAGGTGACGGTGAACATCTCGCCCGCCCCCTCGCAGTCGCTGGTGGTGATCACCGGGGTGTGGATCTGGAAAAAACCCCGCTGCTGGAAAAATTGCTGGATGGCCCAGGACAGCCTGCTGCGGATCCTAGCCACTGCCCCCAGGCTGTTGGTGCGGCCGCGCAGATGGGCCACGGAGCGGAGAAACTCGAAAGAGTGGCGTTTTTTCTGCAGGGGGTAGGTTTCCGGCGGGGCCCAGCCGTAGACCATGATTTCCCGGGCATGCAGTTCCACCTCCTGGCCCTTGGCCGGGGAGGCAACCAGCAGGCCGCGGGCGGCAATGGAGCAGCCGGTGGAGAGCCGGGCAATGTCTGTCTGGAAATTGGCCAGGGATTCATCGGCAATGACCTGCAGGCCGGTTAGGCTCGAGCCGTCGGTCACGTCGAGAAACGACAGGCCCTTGGATTCGCGTTTTGATTTCAGCCAGCCCTGGACGCAGATGTCCCGGTTGACCGGTTTTTCCGTGAGGATTGTTTTGATGCGCAGTGTTTTTTCCATGTCGGCAAAAGGTAAAATTTCTGTAATTGCTCAGGTTCGTTAGACTATCAGACTATTAGACTGTAGTCTGTTAGATAGACTGTAGTCTGTCAGCAAAAAAAACGATGGGAAACAGGGGTGCAAAGCGTACTTGATTTGGTATTTTTTTAGTTACGGCTCCTAACCACCTGCAGTCCATCCACCGGAGTAGTTCAAATTTCTTTGATCCGGGTGGGGTTAGCGGGTAGGTTGTCTGGACAATTGACCCATCTTAATCATTTTTATCGATTTTTAACAGGAGAATAGAAAATGGCAAGAACGAAAAGACTCGTGCCGGCAAGTTCCGGCCTGCTCGTTGTCGATATCCAGGAGAGAATGATGCGGGTGATCCCTGAAAAAGATGAGGTGGTGAAAAACAGCGTGCTGCTGCTGAAAGCTGCGCAGATTCTTAAGCTTCCCATTGTCGCCACCACCCAGTATGCCGCCAGAATCGGCGAGCTGCTGCCGGAAATCACCGCGGCAATGGGTGATATCCGGCCCCTGGACAAACTTGAGTTCGGTTGTTTTGACAATAAGGAGGCCCTGGCGAAAATCCGCTCCTACCCCGAGGTTGACAGCTGGATTGCCTGCGGGGTGGAAACCCATATCTGCATCTACCAGACCGTGCTGGGCGGTCTGCGGGAGGGCTATACCATGTGGGTTCCGGCGGACGCCGTCAATTCCAGGGCGGAAAAAAACTATCAGACCGGCCTGGAGAGGATCCGGCAGATCGGCGGGGCGGTGGGCAACACGGAAATGATCATTTACGAACTGCTGCAGCAGGCCGGCACCGCGGAGTTTAAGGCCATGCTGCCGTTTATCAAATCGTAAAAGGTCTGTTTTCACCACAGAGCACACAGAGATCACCGAGAAAATATTTTTATTTTCAGCAAGTTATCTCTGTGGGTTTGGTGCTCTCTGTGGTTAATTTTCAGTTTTTACGAATTCATCAAGATTTTATTTGAGAAAAAATAAATGATTTCCGATAGGTATGATTGACCATTTTTTTTGTATTCTTGCCGGAAGTTGAAGGAGAGCGATGACAGAGCAGCCAGGGCAGACAGATACGCCCCAGGAAAATAACACCGGCCGCCGGGCTGAGACACCGCCTGCCGCCGCCGGCCAGAAACCGGGGAGCGTTCAGCCGCTCAAAATGATACGGCCCAAGAGGCCCAAAGGCCGGAGGATTGCCGCCTTCCAGGAAGAAATGCAATGGGAGAGCGGCATGCGGGTTTATGATGAAGTCTCATTTGAACGGCTGCGTATGCCCCGCTCCCCCCAGTGGTCGGTGGTCTGGTCTGATCTGATGATGACCATGTTCATCCTCTTTGCCGTTCTCTATGTCTACCAGTTAGCCAACCGGGAGGTGCTTTACGAAAAGGTTCCCTCGCCTGATATCAGCACGGCTGAGAAAGTGAACGGCAGGGGGCCTGTTGACCCCTTCAGCGAGTCTGCCGACAACCGCCTGGCCAGGATTTATGATCTGAGCCGCCAGGCGGTCGATGCGGACAGCCTGAGAGATATTGCCAGGGTGGATCTCGCGCCGGACAAAACGGTAAGGATCATCCTCACCGGCGACCTGCTCTTTGACAGCGGCAGGGCCGTGCTGAAGGACAGCGCCCGGCAGGCCCTGCAGAAGATCATTCCCCTGATCGGCCAGACGCCATACATGATCAATGTGGTCGGCCATACGGATGACCTGCCGATCCAGACCCCGGAGTTCCCCTCCAACTGGGAGCTGTCCCTGGTCCGGGCCAGCAGGGTCGCCCGCTTCCTGATGCAGGAGACCCATCTTGACGAGAGCAGGTTTTATGTAACCGGACACGCCTCCACCCAGCCGGTGGCGGCCAACGATACCCCGGAGCACCGGGCGGCAAACCGCAGGGTGGAGATCATCCTGACCAAAGAACAGCCCACTGCCGTGACCGCAGGAGGCGCGCCATGAAAAACCAGAACATCATCGGCCTCATCTGTTGCACGGTGCTCTTTCTGGCCGGATTTATTTTTCACGGCAATATGGCCCTGTATTTTAATCTGTCCGGCGCCCTGGTGGTGCTCGGCGGCACCTTGGGGGCCACCCTGATCACCTACCGGCTGGACCGGCTGAAGATTGTCTATAAGGTGCTTGTTTCCTCCTACCGCACGAAAACCAAGACCCCGGAGGATATTGTCGAAATTCTGGTGGATCTGTCCGTGAAATCAAAGTTCAAGGGGATTCTCTCCCTGCAGGAGGATGAGGAGGAGACCAGCCTCCTCTTTCTGCGCCGGGCCCTGGGGCTGCTGGTGGACGGTTACCGGGGCAAGGTGATCCGCGATATCCTCAATACCGAGATGTATTTCTTCAAACTGCGGCGGGAGGACTGCGAGCGGGTGATCCGCACCATGGGGGAGCTGTTTCCCTCCTTCGGGCTGGTGGGCAGCATAGTGGGGCTGGTCGGCATGCTCTCCGGGGTGGGAGACAGCAAGGTGATTCTCGCCACCGTGCCCATTGCCCTGACCTCCACCCTTTACGGCGTGGTGCTGGCCAATTTCTTCTGTGTGCCCTTTGCCGGCAATATCCGGGAGAGAACTGACCAGGAGCTGCTGCTGCAGAAGATCATCATGGAAGGCGTCATTGCCATTGAAAGCGAGATGGACCCCCGCAGCCTTGAGCGGAAACTGCATTCCTTTGTCACCCCCTCCTCCCGCAATGTGCAGCTGGTTTCTTTAAAGAGGATTCAGGAACGCTTCAATATCTCAGGCGACCGATCAAGCGACAAAGAAGAGAAACGCCATATTTTGTAATGGCTTGATCCCAACTTTTTTCTGTTTTCCCTTTTCCCCCTGCGTACTAAATAGTGTTGTTAAAACAAAACGTTAGGCGCAAGAGGCCCTGGCGTTTGGGCCGCTGAAATCCGTCCGGGGTTTATTTTTGCCGGAAACTTGCAGGTAATTGCTTGATTTTTTAGATGAAATTTTCGTAACATTATTTTGATCGGATACCTCAGGGAAGCTGAAACAGTGGAGGGCGACAGTGAACGAGGAAGGGAAAAGCGCGGAACGGCGCAGATATGACCGGCTGGAAAAGGAGTTTGCTTTTACCTATACGGTTATTAATGATCTGACCAATGCCACCCTTGATGAAATGGGGCTGATCCTTGATATCGGCGGCGGCGGTCTTCGTTTTCTCTCCTCCCGGCGCTGGAGGAAAAATGAACAGCTGTTGATGAAACTCGATTTTGCAGCTTGCCGGATCGATGATGCCGGCGATGATACCATCCCCTGCAGCGGGGACAGCACCGGTATGCTGGTTATCGGCACCGTGATGTGGTCCGCGGCAACAGCGCAGGAGGATCAGTTTGAGATAGGCATCAGGTTCACGGCACGGATGCATCGAGACCAATAAGGATATTGAACAACAGGGATATATGGCTATGAGCAATAAACCGGAGATTTACCTTGAAATAGGAGCCAGTTTTTTCAGAATTCCCACCTCCGAGGCAAACTATAACATCACCATACTCGGCAGTCAGGAATGCTCGGTCACCAGGGTGGTGGAAAAAATTGTGGAAAAGGAGAAGAAAGCGGTTCCCGCCTATGAGGAAAGCGCCATGGCGGCAGTCTCCGCAGGCCTTGCCGCCACTGATTCCGATGATTTTTACCGGGAAGTTTCCAGTGAAATCTACCGGGATATCGGCCAGCTGGCTAAAAATCTCAGTGTCACCATCATGGATATTCCGGCTGAGGATCGCCTGCAGAAACGGGTGGAGCTCGATGAGGCCGGCGATAAGATTGAAGATGCCAAGAACCAGCTGAAAGATATCGTCGAGATGACCGAGCGGGCGGCCATGAAGATCATGGACAAGGTGGAGGATGTCCAGGGGGGAACCGATAATGTCAAGAACCTGCTGTCAGCCCTGAAGAATCACCCCGCCTTCTCCATTACCGAACCTGCCGCCGCCCTTGATGATTCGGAGACAGGATGCCCGATTACCGAGGAAACCGAGGCCCTGCAGCAGGAGATCAGCCAGGCCATTGACCTGCTCACCGCCATGCAGGAGGGAGGCGGAGCTGCGGCGGCGGAGCCGGAGGTGAAAAGGGAGAAGAAAAAACGTTATCTCTTTGATCTTGACGTGGTGTTTCAAACCCTTTATGAGCTCTGCACCAATGAAGCGGTAAAAGAGCATATTGCCAAAGCCCGGCAGAGGGCCGCTGAGCTTTTCTTGCTGGATACCTTCCATGATGCCATTTCCTCCAAGGCGGTCAAATATGAGGCGGACAGCGATAATTTCTACACGGTCCCCATGTCGGACGTCTTCGCCTCCCTTTTCAAGGCCTGTAAAGACAAGGGGGTCGCGAATCTGCTGAAAAAGATGGATGCCGGCCAGAGTTCGATTTTCCTGGACCAGACCATTCCACTGGCGGTCCCGCCGGTTGAAGAGATTGAGGTGGAAGTCGCCCCGCCAGCCGATGCCGCCGCGGTGGTTGCCGCCCCGCCCGATCCCCGCCTGGGCGAGGTGAAGGAATTACTGGTCCAGGCAAACGAGGTGCTTGCCACCCTGCCGGAGAAAACCCATGGATTGCGCCTGCCTCCGGGTTGCAGCACCATGACCCTGGAGGACCAGCGGGAGATATTTAAAAGAATTGAAGATGCCTTCGGCATTGCAGCCAACATCAGCAGCGATGTCTCCAAGATTACCGAGGCCCTCAGTTTTCAGGATCTTTCCGGGCAGCAGATCATGAAGATCATCAAGCTTCTCAGTGATTTCCAGATTCAGCTGATTGCCCTGGTGGTTTCGTTTGGTTCGCAGTTGAAGCATAAGGAAATGAACAAGGACATCACCCTGGCAGAGAGTAAAAAACTTGCCCAGGATGACGTTGACAGTTATATTAATAAACTCTCCGGCACCGGCGAGGGCGGCGGCATGCTTGATCAGCTGACCGTCAATAAGATGCTGGAGGAGATGGGGTTCTGAACAGGGAAGACCAGAGTGGTTTTACCGAATCCGGCTCTTAAGGCCGGATTTTTTTTATGGGAAGAGCCGGCAGATTTTTACTTAAAGATTTCCACCGTTTTTCGCTTGATCCGGACAGCTGCAATAAAAAAAGGATAACCCGGAGGTTATCCTAAAAAATGGAGGCGGCGAGCGGATTTGAACCGCTGAATAATGGTTTTGCAGACCACTGCCTTAGCCACTTGGCTACGCCGCCTTGCAAGCAGGTTGTTGAGCGGGAGATAATAAACAGAGAACTCTTTTTTGACAAGGAAAATATGACCATGGGGCAAAAAGTATCCGGCAGGCAAAGCTATGGCGGCGGACCGCTAGGGCCGGGGACCAGGCAGGCGGCGGACCGGCGGGGCCGGATTGTATGCCCGCCCCGTTTCCCTATTAACGCCAATACCGTTCACTTAAACAGTTGCCGACCCAAGGAATGGATTCCCGCTTCCTCGGGAATGACGTTAGAATCGACATTCAAACGCCGTCACCCCCGCGAAAGCGGGGGTCCAGCTCTTAAGTGAACGGTATTGCTATTAACGCGGAAAGGCGTTGAAGTCCGTGATCAATTACCTTTTTTTATCATATGACGACATTAGAATCACTACTCATAAGAAATAGAGATCAGCTCTCTTTGTTTGCAAACAGGCTGGGATACGTTTTCAGGGATATGTCCCTGCTGCAGAAGGCCTTTACCCATACCTCCTATGCCTTTGAGCAGGGCCAGGACATGCAGAGCGACAATGAGACCCTGGAGTTCCTGGGCGACGCCGTCCTTGACCTGACGGTGGGCTATGCCCTGATCACCAGATTTCCCGACCTGCGCGAGGGGGAGTTGACCAGACTGCGGGCCGCCCTGGTGCAGGAAGGTCATCTGGCTGCCATGGCCAGGGATATCCGTCTGGGAGAGCATCTGCTGCTCGGCAAGGGCGAGGATGCCTCAAAGGGCAGGGAAAAGTCGTCCATTCTCTCCTGCGCCTTTGAGGCGGTGATGGGTGCCGTGTTTCTGGATGGGGGCTACGAGGCGGCCCGCCGGGTGGTTGAGGCCCTGGTCGTGCCGTATATCAATGAAAAGAAAGAGGCCATGTACCTGGCTGACTCCAAAAGCAGGCTGCAGGAGATGATTCAGGAAAAACACAATGAAGGCCCGGTTTATATCCTGGAAAAAGCCGAAGGCCCGGATCATGCCAAGATATTTCATGTCTCGGTCCGCTTCCAGGACAAAATCCTGGCCAGGGGCACGGCCAGAAGCAAAAAAGAGGCGGAGCAGCAGGCCGCGGCCGAGGCGATCAGATCCTTTGCCGGTTTCAAGCTGTGAAGAAAACAGGCGGCTGTTAGTGCAGCGATCAGATCATTCCGCCATTGGGGATGATATACGGATCTGAAAAATTACTTGTTAGCGACCAGGAACAATACATCTCAAATTAAATGCAAGAACTAATTGACATCATAGAGAAACACAAGGCAATCAACTTCGTTGAACTTCTTAAAACTAAGGAAGGTTTGAAAGAATTTTCCACAATATTTTATGGGGACGTTGCTGAAATTTACGACATTATCACAAGGATCAAGAATGTTGAGAGAAATCCAACAGGATTTTCACTAAACGATGCAGCAATATTAGGTCTTCTTGTCAGGATATGGAAGTTACTAAAAGAAGTTGTGGCGTATTATAAAGCTGACAACGGGCAAATAGTTTCGCATTTCGACCGGCAAATCGTTGAGTCTGCAATTACAGCGAGCTACCTTTTGGTAAAAGAAGAGGATGAACTGATAGAAGATTATAGAAAGTGCTCATACAAAAATAGACTTGAAGCATTAGAGGAAGCAAAAACAAAGGAGTTTTACGCAACTCCGGCCGGGATTCGGTTGTTAGAATCTATCCGAGAAAAAATGGCGACCGAAGGGTTTGACCAAAACTCATTTGAACAACAAAAACGCAGAAGATGGAAACTTGAAGGTAAATCCTTCCGCCAAATTTTCGAGCAACTTGAACCTGACGCATTTTATAAACTAATTTACGGCATACCATCAGAGTCATTACATGGATCATGGAATGAATCCTTGGATTTTGATCTTGCAAAAAATAATGATGGCACATTTTCCTCATACCCGTTCTACCAGCCCGTTGATGTACGATTTGTCACTCCAATTTTACGGTTTACCAATGACCCATATTTATTGTGGCTAGAACGAATTGACTGCAAAGATGAATATATTGAAAAGGTATTCAAATGGATAGAAAACATTAATAAACGATTGTTTTTAGCATTTGAAGAAACCTATGACTTGCGCTAACCATTGTATTCACCAGACGGCAAGAAGCGCGGCGGCGCTGACGCGGCAAGCTTTGGTGGGCCGTTTGGTGATGCAGGACGTTTTGCGTCTATTCCATCCTCGTGGAGCCATAATGCAGATTGAAAAAGGAAAAACGAAAGTTCAGTGGAATGCTGCTGATTATGCCAATCACTCAGGCGCTCAGCAGGCTTGGGCCCGAGAATTGATCGCAAAACTTGACCTGCAGGGCATTGAATCTCTGCTGGATATCGGGTGCGGCGACGGCAAAGTCACTGCGGAAATAGCGGCGCACCTGCAAGCCGGCCGTGTAGTTGGTATCGACAGTTCGGAGGAAATGATAGGCCTCGCCAAAAGCAGGTTTTCTTCTCGTGCCTACCCGAACACGTTATTCTCTCAGCAAGATGCGCGGAATCTGTCATTTTCGCAAGAATTCGATATTGTTTTTTCCAATGCGGCTCTTCACTGGGTGATTGACCATCGGCCGGTTCTAGCAGGAATATATCGGGCTTTGAGGCCAAATGGCCGCCTCATGGTGCAGATGGGAGGCAAGGGTAACGCCTCTCAGGTGGTAAATGTCGTGAACGAAATAATGCAACAGCAGGAATGGCAGGAATTTTTCCAGAATTTCTTTTTCCCCTACGGGTTTTATTCACCTGAAGAATATGAGCCCTGGCTGCGGGAGGCAGGCTTTACTATTGTCAGTCTGGAGCTGAAACCGAAAGACATGGTTCATGAAAATAAAGAAAAATTTAAAGGCTGGTTTCGGACTACATGGCTGCCGTATCTCCAGCGTATTCCCGCCGGAATGCAGCAAACTTTCATTGATTTGGTCACCGAAAAATATCTGATGATTAATAGGCCCAGGCAACAGGGTGAAATTTGTACAAAAATGCAACGTTTGGAATTTACGGCAAAAAAGTAGGCGACGCGCAACAACGTTCAAGATTACCCCCCATTGTCATGGGAACCAGGTCTTTGCTAAGGGTATGGCGCCACGTAACATGAAAGCCCATGGCATGACGAGCCGCCGATTAAAGAATATCACTACGGCACTGGCCGCAGCAAATAATTCAGAGTGAGGCACCAAATGAACACGTACAAGATTCATCCCATTGTCATGGGAACCAAGGTCTTTGATAAGGGCATGATGACCTATCAGCATGATTACGGCAAACCCTATACCATCCCCATTTACTGCTGGTATCTGGAGGGCGGGGACAAAAAAATCCTGGTGGACACCGGCGAGCTGCGGCCCATCCAGTCGGCTGACCGGGAGAAGAACATCGGCGGTCCCATCTATACCTTTGAGCAGGGGCTGGCCAAGTGGGGGCTGAGGCCTGAGGACATCGACCTGGTCATCCACACCCATCTCCATGCCGACCACTGTGAAAATGACTATAAATGCGGCAATGCCAGGTTCTTTATCCAGGAGAAGGAACTTGCCGCCATCCATAATCCCCATCCGCTGGATTTCCGCTATGTGGAGGATTATATCCTGGAAATTGAACAGGCCGGGCAGATTGAGATTGTCACTGGCGACCGGCAGATCGTGCCGGGTATTGCGGTGCTGTACACCCCGGCCCATACCGCCGGCGGGCTGACCGTGCTGGTGGACACGGCCCAGGGCCGGGCGGCCATTACCGGTTTCTGCGTGATCAGGGAAAATTTCGAGCCGCCTCCCGCGGTGCGGGCCATGGAGCTTGAGGTGATTCCGCCGGGCACCAACATCAACCCCGCCGCCGCCTATGATGTGATGCTCAAGGTGCGGGACATGGCGGATATCCTGCTGCCGCTCCATGAACCGGAGTTTGCCGCGGTGGATACCATCGGCTGATCCGCGTGGCCTCCACCCCTTTTATCATCCCGTTTTTCATTGCCCATCAGGGCTGCCCCCATCAGTGTGTGTTCTGCAACCAGCATGTCATCACCGGCAGCAGCCGGTGGCTCACCGCTGAGCTGGTCAAGGAGGAAATCAGCCGCTGCCTTGGCTGGCCCAGGGACGGCAGGCGGCAGGTGCAGGTGGCCTTTTACGGCGGCAGTTTTACCGGGCTTGAGCGCGGCAGGCAGGAGGAGCTGCTGGGTGCGGTGGGGCCGTTTCTCGAACGCGGCGAAGTGGATCTGATCCGCCTGTCCACCCGGCCTGATTATATCGATCAGGACAAGGCCCGGTTTTTAAAGGAGCGGGGAGTGGGGCTGGTGGAGCTCGGCATCCAGTCCTTTGACGCCGGGGTGCTGGAGAGGTGCAGGCGCGGCCATACGGCACAGCAGGTGAGCGAGGCCTTTGCCCATCTGCGGCAGGCGAAAATCGGGGTGGGCGGCCAGCTCATGGTGGGGCTGCCGGGGGAGACCACGGCCGGGGTGCTGGCCGGGGCGCGCCGCCTGGTTGCCCTCAAGCCCGATCTGGTCAGGATCTATCCCACCCTGGTGCTCAAGGCCAGCCCCCTGGCGGATCTGCTGGCCGCCGGCAGCTACCGGCCCCTGTCCATGAACCGGGCCATGGCCCTCTGCTGCCGGCTCAAGGAAATTTTTGCGGCCGCAGGCATCCCGGTGGTGCGCCTGGGGCTGCAGCCGGCAGCCTCCCTGGAGCATGATCTGGTGGCCGGCCCTTATCATCCCGCCTTTGGCGAGCTGGTGCTGTCCCGCCTCTATTTCAAAAGGATGCGAAAGAGACTGGCCATCTTGCAAAAAGAGCGGGGCTGCGCTAAAATACGCCTTATTCTCTCCGCCGCCGACCGTTCGCTTTTTGCCGGACAGAAAAGATGCTCGGCAGGGCGGCTGACCGCCTTGGGACTCCTGGATGAAGTTGAGCCCGTTTTTCTCCCGGGGCAGCCCAGATTAACCATCAACCATGAGATCATTCATGTTTCTCCTGACCCGCATTGCTGAACGCAAGATCAGCCAGGCCATAGAAGACGGCAGCCTCGACTTTGCCAAGTGGAAGAATGTGCCCTTGCCCGAAGACGATGACCCGCAGGTGCCGGATGATCTGCGAATCGCCTACAAGATGCTGAAAAACGCCGGATATCTGCCCCCGTAAATCGAGGCGAAAAAGGAAATCCAGACCCTGGAAGAGATGATTGCCCGCACCGAGGATGAGCATGTCCGCCTCAAACAGATGAAAAAGCTGAACGTCCTGCTCATGAAGATGGAGGCCAGCCGGAAAACCCCGACAAATCTTGCCGCCCAGGACGATTATTACCGGAAAGTCGTTGAACGGATTTCGCTGAACAGCCGGAAAAACGACAGGTAAGGGAACGGTTCAACGGTTCAACGTTCCAGCGCTCAAACGCTTAAACGTTGGAACGCTGGAGCGCTGTACATCAGGCGATCCCCCGGACAAAGACCCGCAGCGGCGCCGGATACCCTTCCACGGTCAGGGCCGGATTGTGCGGATCAATGAAATCCTCATAGGATTCAAACACCATCCACTCGGTGCGCCGCTGTTCCTCGCTGCTCATGGCGTGGCTGCAGAAAATCTCCACATCCCGGAAACCCGCCCGTTTCATCCAGTTTTGCAGGCAACTTGCCGTGGGCACAAAATAGGTGCCCGGCACCTTGGCGTAGCGCTCCTCCGGGAACAGGGCCACCGGTTCCCCGCCCGGTATGGCCTGTGATTCAACCAGCAGGGTGCCCCCCTTCTTCATGCTCTGCCAGACGTCTTTGAGCATCTCCACCGGGGAGATGCGGTGGTAGATGATGCCCAGGAGAAAGACCACGTCAAAACATTGCTCATAAAGCGGCAGATGCTCCACCCCCAGCAGCTCCAGATGCAGATTGGCCAGCCCGGCGAAGCTGTTTAAGGTCAGGAAGGTGAAATAGTGGTGGTGGTAGGGTTCAAAGCCGATGACCGCCCGGGGCTGGTGGTGGGCCATGCGGAACATGTAATAGCCGTTGTTGCAGCCGACATCGGCGATGATCTTGCCCTGGAGATCCGGCAGCAGCGGCAGCAGGCGGTCCCACTTGCGGTTGCTGCGCCATTCCGCGTCAATGTCGATGCCGAAAACCTGGAACGGCCCCTTGCGCCACGGCATGAAACCCCGCAGCACCTGATAGACCCGCTGCCGTTCCTCTGCCGTGATGTCCTCCGGGCTGCCGAGGCGGACCACGTCACCTGCCAGCCCAAGGGATGAGGCCCGCAGATGACACACCGACTCATAGGGCAGACGGTAGGCGAGAAAACCCTTTTTGCGGCTGTTGAGCTTGCGCAGGTTTTCCCGGCGTAGGGCCAGTATTTCCGCATGTCTGGCGGACGGCAGCAGCTGGAGATAATCTTCCTGGTCCGCCATGTTAATCCTTGATGGCCACCAGGGAGGCGAAATTAAACCACTGGAAGAAGGTTTCCACCTGGCTGAAGCCCGATTTTTTCAGCAGTTCGCCGTTTTCCCTGATGGAAAAGGGGATGAGGATATTTTCCAGGGCCGCCCGCTTCCTGGCTATTTCGGTCTCCGTATAGCCCTGGCTCCGTTTGAAATCGTGGTAAAAATCGATAAAGGCCCGGTTGATCTCCAGATCATGGCAGATGATTTTTTCGCTGATAATCAGCACTCCGCCCGGTTTCAGCGCCTGGTGGAGACGGGTGAGGAAACGCTGGCGGGCCAGGGGCCGGATGAACTGCAGGGTGTAGTTCAGAATGCAGGCCCCGCACGGCTCAAGCTCCACAGCCGCAATATCACCATGGATAAAACGGATGGCATCCTGTTTGGCAAACATCTCCGCCTTCAGGGTCGCTTTGTCGATCATGGCGGCAGAATTGTCTATGCCGACAAATTCCAGCCTGCCCGTGGCCATGCGCCGGGAGAGTTCAAGCAGGGTGGTGCCGGTGGAGCAGCCCAGGTCGTAAATCCGGTCTCCGGGCTGGACAAATCTGGCCAGCAGGGTGGCCACCATATCAATCACCTGGTGGTAACACGGCACGGAGCGCTGCAGCATGTCATCAAATACCTCGGCTACCCGTGAGTTGAAAGTGAAATCAGCAGGGGCCTGGGGGTCCTGGTATATGTTGTCTTTGGCCATAGGGCATGCAAGTAAATGGTTGCCGGCTGGGAAAAAAATATGCCGCGATTTCAACGAATTCATGGAAAAAACTCTCTATACAGAGCAGATAGTTTTTGCTATGATTTTTTTAATCTAATCAAATCCATGGGATAATTTTGCAATCAGAAGCGCTATTTTACCTGAAATGAGGAGGAAAGGAAATGAGTGACATGAAAAAAATCCTGGTGCCCGTTGATTTTTCGGCCAATTCCGACAAGCTTGTCAAGTATGCTGCCGCTTATGCAGCGAAGTTCTCGGCCTCGCTCTCTCTTATCAATGTGATCGAAAAGCCCATGGCCTATGATGGCTTTGGCAATGCCAAGTTTGAGGAGGAAATGAAGGAGGTCATGGAAGGGAAGATGGGAAC
>Ga0172380_10001487_pt1 | contig 40149 bp, 34 predicted proteins | sample Leawe162metaG_FD_119747 | JGI IMG/M metagenome (GOLD analysis project Ga0172380, IMG submission 119747) | Leachate microbial communities from a municipal landfill in Southern Ontario, Canada - Leachate well 162 metaG | ecosystem: Engineered > Solid waste > Landfill > Unclassified | place...
CTGGCTCGGCCAAACTGGCGAGCGCACTCAAAAACTGCGGAGAGATCCGCGGAGCCATTAGCCGTGGGCGGAGTGCCCACTGCGCACATGACCACGTCCGCCTCCCGGATTGTCTCGTCGGTTCCAAGAGAAAATTGCAACCTTCCGCTCGCTAGCCCATCGGCTACGAGCTCAGAAAGCCCGGGCTCAAAAAACGGCAAATCGCCCCTGCTCAGGGCGACAATCCTCTCATCACGAATGTCCGTACAGACTACCTCGTGGCCAAATGAAGCAAAGGCGGCGGCAGAAACAATTCCCACCCAACCCGCACCCATCACCGTCACTTTCATAGCAGTTAAAATGTCGCTTCGGCCATCTTCACTCCGGAAGGCGCGCTGCCTCCCGTTTTTAACTCTTTCATGATGACCACCGTCTTATAGAGGGCGGCGTCAGAAATACCACTAATAGGGTCTGCCGTAAAGTCCAGCATCCAGCTCCCGTCCGCTCTCGGGCTTAGCTGTCCCATTTCCTTTACGTCAGCCAAACCATCCTTCAAAAGCCACGCGGTGTATTCCTCTAGGCCGTCATTTACTCCCGGCAGGTAAGCGAGCACGTGGTAGTTCGCAGTTTTTTCCGCCTTCACTCTATTAATGACTCCCGTCACTTGTCCGTCAAAAGCAGAAACGAGGTTTGCCCGGTCAGGAAGCGCGGCAGCGCTCACGCTTGCTGGCGCGATAGCATCTGAAATACTTTTTGACGCCACCGCCACCTGATCTCCCACGTCCGCCACTTTGGAATGCGATCTAAACCACGTCACGCCGCCATACATCATGCCCGCGCCAAGCATGCCAAATACAAAAAGCGAAAAGATATTTTTCAAAGCAGAATTGCTCTTACGGCGGCGACCGGTGCGATACCTACGGTGCATCATAAGGCTCCCCCATTCAAGATACCCTACAGTATACACCTCTTTTTTCTCCTCTCTTACATGGCCGCAAGAACGGCCTTCCTGATGGCTTCTGCGGGATTAGATTCAAGAATAGAGGGCAGGATTGAATCTTTGGTCGGCTCAGGAATGGTGGAAGCGAGCGCATGAGCAGCGGCAAGCTTCATCTTTGAGGTCAATGCTCTGGCGCGAGCATCGAGTAAACCTCGAAAAAGCCCCGGATAGACGAGCACGTTATTTACTTGGTTTGGATAATCAGAACGGCCAGTAGCAATAACTCCCGCGCCAGCAGCAAAAGCTTCTTCCGGCATAATTTCCGGCGTAGGGTTAGCGAGCGCAAAAATAATTGCTTGGGGGTTCATCGACTTCACCATGTCTTGATTCACGAGGCCGGGTCGGCTCACACCAATAAACACATCCGTCCCTACCATGGCCTCTGCCAGCGTTCCGGTTTTCCCTGCCGGATTAATAATTTGGGCGAGTCGATCTTTTTCACTATTCATTCTCTCTCGGCCGAGCGCAATGATGCCAACGGAATCAACAACATCCAGCATCACGCATCCAGCATCGAGCAACAATAAACTAATAGCCATCCCGGCCGCGCCAGAACCATTCACCACCACTTTCACCTCTTCAATTTTCTTCCCTACTACTTTCAAAGCATTGAGAAGTCCGGCGAGCACAACGATCGCTGTAGCGTGCTGATCATCATGCATGACAGGGATGTCGAGTTCTTCGGTTAAGCGGCGCTCGATTTCGAAACACGCTGGTGCTGCAATATCTTCCAAATGAATGCCGCCAAACGTAGGCGCAATCATTTTTACTGCTTGGACGATGTCATCAACATTTTTCGAAGCCAAGACAATCGGCACAGCGTCGATGTCTGCATATTTTTTATACAGCACGGCCTTCCCTTCCATGACCGGCAATCCAGCCATAGGCCCAATGTCCCCTAGTCCGAGCACGGAGGTTCCATCGCTCACCACCGCCACCGCATTTCCCTTCATGGTCATCTCATATGCCTTGCTCGGATCCTCCGCAATAGCCAAGCACGGCGCCGCTACGCCAGGAGTGTAGGCAATAGAAAGATCATCCTTAGTCTCCAAAGGCATTTTAGAAGTAATGGCGAATTTCCCGTGATTTTTAGCGTGTGCTTCTAGTGACAAAGCTGCGTAGTCTTTTTTGGGTTCCATAGTGCGAAAATTCTACTCCACCCGGATGTCTTTTAAAAGAGGGTTGGTTTGGCGGGTTTTATCCAGTGTGAACGTTTGTCATCGAAGTAATCCTGTTCAAATTTCCAATAGTCTCGATCCTTCTTTGAAAGGGGTATGAGTTCAAAGATGGGTTGGTTTTTTCGGAGAATGATGACCCGCTGTTTATTCTCCAAAGCATCAGCCGTAACTTTGGCCATGTTCTTTCTGAATTCTTTAATGCCGATGAACAGGGTGTTCATATTGCCACTTTGCATTTGGTGTACCCCAAGTGTACACCTGTGAGAAGTACCGAGAAACCGAACCCGCCCTTCATGTTTGACTTTCCTATAAAAAACGACTATACTATCATGTTCGTCTACCTGGAGAAATGATGAGCGATCCCAAAATTGTTCGTGTTACGCTTGAGCTCAATCAAAGATACAAACAGATGACAGACGAGATGGTCGGTGACAGTCTCTACGCAGTCTACGCTTCAACTGCTGAGCTCGTGCGGCGAAGCATCGGGCTGGTTCACGACCTCGCAACCAGCTGTTCCGTGAAGCATGACGACTGGCTGCTCATCCGAAAAAAGAATGGCGAAGAAATACGCATCCCCGCCGAAGCGGTACACCTCGAAAGGGGCGGCGTTCATCGGATGACTATCGAGCTTCACCCCCGCGTCAAGGAACGCGGCGACGAGCTCATTCGGCTGGACTTCGCGAACAGCTTCACCGGGGTGGTCCGGCGCGGCATCACCCTCGTCCACACACTCGCAGCCAACGTAGAACGCGGTGATCACTTCCTGGTGAGACGAAAAGACGGAAGCGAAACCATCTTCGTCATTCCGGACTTCCCCGTGTTCTGAACCTCGAAGCGTCGACCGCCAAGCACCATGTGCTTGGCGGTTTCCCGTTTATAGAGCAGTGCTTCATCTCCAAAACTAAAGTTCAAAGATCTCTTAAAAAACTTCCTGGCGCAGGGCCTACCACCTTCCCGTGTCTTGCTCCACCTCCTTCTCAGACGAAACTTCAGGCAAGGCGCCACCCACAAGAAAAACAAATTTGTTATTCGTTCCGTCTTGATCTTGTTTGCCAAGTTCTATTTTATTCCCCTTATCCGTGTAGGCGTTAGCATGATCGTAATAACCTGTATCAAGATTCACCGCTCCTTTCACACCGGCGGCTTTGAGAATAGTGGCCTCTTCATACAAGGTGAGCGGCTGTGAAAAATCTACCAATCCAAATGTCCCGTCCTCAAAGGTAGCGATTGCTCGACGCTTATCAATAGCCGCGCTTGAGTTTCCGGCTACCGCCAGCTCGCCGTTATCAACCAGAAGATGCCCGGACATGAGATCTACCTTCCCTGCTTGCGCCAAATCAAGCATGTCAGAAAAATCAGACAGACGTTTACGGAAAGCGAGCAGTCTGTCTGGAACGTCCGGATTAAAATCGATTGTTCGGAGCTTGTCCCTATGGACAATATGCATCGCTCCGGCTCCATTCACAAACACCATTCCCTCCCTGTCAGAAACCAGGAAGTTTTGTACATGACCTTTATCAATCGTCAGCTCTGCCGGCTTCATTGCCCCGGTGGTATAAGCGCCTACACTTTCAAGCGCTACACTCCCTTCTGGATATTGATTCTGAATTACTTCTTCAGAAAGTCCTCCGCCAACTTTCACCGTGTAGTCAACGCGCGCACCCTTCAGAGGATCACCAATCACTATTTTAGCGAGTTCTTCACCACCGGTATTCCAGGTTACAAGCTTATACCCCTCTTTCATCTTTTCTTTTCCCTGTTCAGTCTCAAGTTGCAGCTTTGACCATTTTGGCCGCAACACTTCTTTGGTTGAAACAAACTTCATCTTTGCTTTATTGAGGAGATATAACGGATCGCTCCAGCTCCGAGCAAGCTTCTGTCCCGTACCCTCTGCGATTGGGATATCAGCGCCCGCAGCCTGCAACCGTTCAATAATCGGCGCAACACGCGCGTCATCAAGGCCCACACCCTGTCCGTCAAAGAATTCTAAAATCTGGGAGACTTGAAATGAACCCAAGAGCTTATAGACGCCTTCAACATCAGGATTAATAGAGGTCTTTGCCTGAGGGTTCAGATAGGTCTCCGCAAAAGCCACTTTCTTTTCAAGATTACTCCAATCCGCCGGCGTCTCATCAATTGATTGCGTGCCAACTTCAATAAGCAGGCGATCACCAGCAGTGGCGTTAATCGTTTGATTTACTTTGTCCCGCACCGCCTCAATCTTTGCCACGTCAAGAACATCAATACTGGCCACCACCTTTTTCCAATCTACTTTTTCTAAAAACCTCTGCTGCAATCGCTCTCCCGCTTCCTTATTAATATCTCGCACAAACGTCACTCTGGTCAGACCATCCAAAACTTCAGCGAATGATTCCGCTTTTGGTATGGTCACCCGTATCTCCGGAACGTTTTCTTCTGAGGATTCGGCAATACCATACTCAACTAAAACGAGCTTTCCATGTTCAAATTCTAAATTATCGTTCGTAATAATCGGAGAATAAGAAAATGTTTTCTTTTCTAAGTTATCGTTGACGAGACTCCTGGCATACACTGAAGCAAGAGCGTCCCCGCCTTTATTCTTCAAGAGATTCAGAGCTCCGGCGATCTCTGCCACGCTTGCGTCACTTACCTGATGAGGAAATTCTGAAAAGGAGAGTTTCCTGAGGTACTCGTCAGCAGCATTTGTGCCAAAAAACTGTTTTATCGCTTCTTGTTCACTCACCACGCCATCAAGGGTCTTTGTTGTCACATTAAATTCAACCTCAGAAAAATCCGCTCGTTCAAGCAGGCGTTCACGAAACGGAGTTATTTGTCTCTGATCGAGCTCCCTTAGGGTTGCTTCATCCGCAGAAAAAACAGGGAAAGAAGAGAGATCTACCCGGTCGACTATTATGGCTTTTACATACCTTCCGCCGGGAGATTCATTTACCAAAAAGGTATCCTTCTGTAGCTTTTCTAGGTCTTCCCAAGAATGAATCTTGTCCCACGAACCACCAAGTCTCACGTCATCCTCTCCTTCAACGATGACCCTTCTGTCAGTAAATTGATCTCCTATCTTCTGGAACGGACGAAGGCTAGGAAATGTTTCCGGCGTCCAAACTTTTGGCAGTCCCTTTATAGTAACATGTGGACCGTCAGACAGTGACTCTCCAATAATATTGTTCAGTAATTCTTTTGCAAGAGGCGTTTCTTCCATCTCTCCAATCTGTGCAAGGTCAAAAGAAAAACTTCCACGCACGGGACCTGTCAAAAACCATACGTCCCGCGCGGTTACGCCGTCAGGAAGTTCATTGGGGAATGTTTTCAAAACCTCTTCCAAATTTTCCTGTCGGACATCATGCCTTCCGTATGTCTGTTCACGCGCGCGGTGAGAAAGACGAGAATGAATCGTACCGTCTATATATTCAGCTTCACCAAGAGCTTTCACGTAATCTCGATACGCCTTAAAATGTAGGACATCAAATGGAGGGAGTTTTGAGGCATCGGCTTTTAAAAAATAAGCTCCCGCGAGATCTGTATCATCTGAAACTTTACTCGCAACTAACTCTAGATCCCTAAGTGCGTCTAAGGTAACCTCAGGTTGCTCAAGATCAAGAGATGCAAAACCTTCAAGCGTGGCGCTCTGAAGCAAACGATCACCGAGTCCGAAACTGACTTTTTCGTCCTCAGGCGACATGGGCTTCCGAATACCGTGAGCGTAATAGCCGATCTTATTCAATTTCTTTGCCTCGGCAATAATCTTTCCATTCGCTTCCCCCTTTTTTATGGCAGAGGAAAATTCAGCCGGATCAAACGTGAGGCTTTCTAAGTACCGCTCACGGAGCTCCGAATGATTCGGTGTATTAAATTCATTTGATCCCGCATTATCCAGGCTGGAGAGAAGAAACTTTTCAAGTTCTGGTAAATTGGCTTTATGGACCACCGTCGGGACGCCTTCAAATTCAATGTGATCAACAGGAGGCAGAAGTTCCTGCGAATCCAATCGTTCAAATGCAAAGTAGTCACGCTGATTGTGAACAGTGAGTTCCGGAATAACATGAGTTCCTGGAGCTACCGTATAGCGGGCGACCTCATGAAGAAATTTCCAAGAACCGCGCCTGTGGGATTTCCCTGCAAACCGGCCAAGCGCCTCATCAAGCCTCCGAACATCTTCCTCCGTTTTTAACTCATCTGGTAACCCGGCAAGCTTATATTCACTCTCAAGCTCATAACCGGTTCGAGCACGGAGACCACCCATATCGTATCTGAAGTCATTAGTGTCGAGACCTGTAATAAATCTCTGATAAACTTCATCCAAATGTTCTGGAGTGATTGGCGTGGCAATATCTTCCGCGCATGTTTGCTTCAAGTGATTCTTAAGCCGCTCCTCGTATCGCTCAGGAATCGCAAGCTTCACAAGAGGCTCTTTGCGCTCAGCGAATTTCTCTGGAGAGAAACGCTCTTCCGCCGCGTCTTTTCCTTCGTGACCATTCGGCGCAGGCTCCACTCGGTCCGCGCTTAGAAGCGTCATAATACTCAAAAGACCGGCGTTCAGAAGCTGGCTTTTCCAGAGCTTCCGTTTTGGTGCTTCCGCCTCCAGCCTTGGTCCTCTGTCCCTAAATCCTTCTCTCATATAATTGTCATTATAGTTCATCAACATCCCTCAAAAAGCTCCCCGGTGAAGGCTTAGAGATTCTGTCGCCGTTGTCATCTAAGACGATAGTGGGTTCGTCAAAGGAATCGCTGCGGCCGGGACTAGACCTTGGCCAACCATTCCGATCGGCTCCGTTAAAGTTAGGCCTTGCCCGACCAATCAGATCGCTTCGGTCGAATGAGTCACTCCCTCGCGATGACCATGAGGGCAAGGCGCTACGAAGACGAACTTCCTCAACGGCTTCTTTAGGGATCTCTTTTACAAATTGGGATGGCTGGCGGATTTCTATGTGTTCGTAACCGGAAGTGACGGGGTATGTGAAGTACAGACGGCGACGTGCTCGTGTAGCTGCCACGTAGAACAAACGGCGTTCTTCAGCCATGCCCCCTTCTTCACCATAAGAGCGCTGATGCGGGAAGGAACCTTCTGCCAGATGAATGATGAAGACGCTATCCCATTCCAAACCTTTCGCTTGGTGGATGGTGGATAAGATTAATTTGTCGTCCGTCGTAGGGGCGACGCTAGCGTCGCCCGTACCGGACGCATTCGGATCATCCACGCGTACGCCGAAATCGCCCGTTAGCGCTATAGCGTCTAGGAAAGGGCCGATCTCTTGATACTGTTCAGCAAAAACGGAAAATTGCTCCAAGTCTTCCCTACGCTCACGAGCGTTTGGATATTCGGCCGAAAGGTATTCATTGTAGCCCTCGCTCCCCGCAAAATTGCGGAGCATCTCGGCTGGACTGTAGCCCGCGAGCATTGTCGCTAGGATGTCTGCCGTCTTCTTCCAACCCATCATCACTTTAGGGGAGAAAGGTGGAGTGCTCGATAATGCTGCGCCGATATCGGAAAGCTCGCCAAAGAAACTCGCAGCTTTAGATGCGGTAGCCAAACCAAATCCTGGCTGGAGCTGCAGGGCCCTGATCCAAGCCATGCCATCTTTCACGTTCCGGGTCAGCCGCAAGTGCGCAATAGCATCTTTAATGTGCGCTCGCTCAAAGAATTTCATGCCTCCGCGATACTCATACGGGATATTCCGTTTCATGAGCTCAAACTCGAGAGCCTGTGAGTGGAAGGCAGCACGAAAAAGAACGGAGATTTGTTTTAATTTCGTACCGCCTTCGATAAGTTCCAAGATTTGCTCGGTAACATACTGCGCTTCCTGTCGTTCGTCCGCTGCGGGGACCAAAAGCGGAAGATCGCCGGACTTCACCACGGCTTCAAGGTCTTTTTTGAATTGTTCTTTATTATTTTTTATCACGGCATTGGCTACCGCGAGAATTTCCGGGGTGGAACGATAGTTGGTCAGTAATCGAAAAGTTTTTGCGCCTTCATAATGCTCCGGGAAATCCAAAATGTTCTTAATCTCGGCCGCACGGAAAGAATAAATACTCTGCGCGTCATCGCCGACCACGAGAAGATTGCGATGCACGCTTGAAAGAAGATCGACCAATTCCGCCTGAATGATGTTTGTGTCCTGAAACTCATCGACCAAGACGTAGGCGAATTTCGTGGCTAATTGTTCGCGGAGATCATTATCATTTTTCAAAAGCTCGAGCAGCTTCACCAGAAGATCGTCAAAATCCATGGTCTGCTGGCGCTCTTTTTCTGCGGCGTACTTTTTAGCAATTTCTAAAATGTCCGCAATGTACGCCATGAGCGCCGGATGACGGTCTTCTATGATCTGCGTGATAGGAATCCGCGCATTCACGGAATACGACATGATGTTCTTCATCACGTTCGCAGACGGAAAACGCTCGCCCGTAATCTTCACTTTGCGTTCCTTAATGCAAAGCTTCATGAGATCCGTGGCGTCGTCTTCATCGAGAATTGAAAAGTTTCTTCCAAATGGTGTGCGATCGCCATACATTCGCAGTAGTCGATTGGCCACCGAGTGAAACGTACCGGCCCATAACCCTTGCGGATACGATTTCAACAATGTTTCTGCGCGCACCACCATTTCCTTCGCGGCCTTGTTCGTAAACGTCAGAAGCAAGATGCGATCTGCCGGAACGCCGTGCTCCAACAGCCAAGCTACTCGGTACGTTACGGCACGCGTCTTGCCACTCCCCGCACCTGCTAAAACCAAACACGGGCCGTCACCCTCCGTGACTACCTGGAATTGTTCATCATTCAATTCCGCTCGGTAATCAATATGGAGCGGCTGGCTACTAGCACCGGAGAGGAAAAATTCCTTCATAAGTAGAGGTAGATTAGCATAGTCTACAGATTTACGCAGATCTCAGACAGTACAGCGGATTAAACGCAGATTATAAAAAACTCGACCATTCCGGCCGAGCTTTTTATCTGCGTAAAATCTGCCAAACTTATTATATCTGCGTCAATCTGTTATCTCGTAACAACGATCGCGGAACCGCCCTCTGGATCACAGGCTCCTACGGTTACCACACCTGTGGCAGCGCGGGAGAGATAGTAATCCGTCTGAGCGGCCGTACCCGTGGAAGGATCCATAGGAACGCTTCCGAGGTAGCCATCCGTCACAAGAGACGCGAGGTCTACACAAGCAGCATCCGTAACCACAGCGGTACAGCTTGCCGTACAGCCGGCAGCATCCGTACCGATCTGATAATTGGTACCAGCCGTAAGCGCAGCAACAGAAGCTGCGTACGTTCCACCATTATCCACCTGATCCGTTTTCAATGCTTCTACAATACTCGCCACGTCACCTGAACGTCTTGAGTCACGGGCATCCTGGAAACGCTTTGCCGGGTTCAATGCAACGAACACGGCAGCCGCGAGAACCACGATGATCGCGATAACGATCAACAACTCAATGAGGGTGAACCCTTTAGAGTTCTTTTGTGCTCCTGACATAGGCATGAAAAAATATAATCTTTTAATGTGCAAAGTATACTCCATCCCTTTTATGATGCGGGGAATCATGCACACCTTGCGTGGGAGGGCGAGCTAAAATCCGCTATCATAGAGCACGTATGAGCGTGAAGCCTGGTGAGGAGGACGGAAAAAAAATACCGAAAGCAAAAACCCCAGTGAAAGAAGCAGCTCCGGAGAAAACTCCGGCTCTTGTTGTAAATCCCAAAGACCTTCCCAAGCGCGAAGACGTGGAGGCCGTGATCGCAAAAGCCACAAAAGGAGATGATCCTGATGCTGTGATCAAGCTTTTTGACATCCTCATGGTATACGCGCACAGCGCGCGCTCCTCTGACGTCCACATTGAACCGTGGAAGAGCCATGGATTGGTCCGGATCCGTATTGACGGCATTCTCCATGACGAATTTCCTGTAGAATCCGCCATCCAAACTCAACTCATTGCTAGGATGAAAATCCTCACCCGCATGCGTACGGATGAACATCATGCCCCGCAAGACGGCCGTTTTAAGTTCACATCCCCGCTTGGAGATGTGGACGTGCGCGTTTCTATTCTGCCGGATGCGCTCGGAGAAAAGGCGGTGCTTCGCCTTCTTTCAAGCCAGTCCCATAAAATGACCCTGGAACAACTGGGATTCTCAGAGGAAGACCTAGCTCGCATTAACCGCGCCATCAGAAAACCCTGGGGCATGATTTTGGCTACCGGTCCAACAGGAAGCGGAAAAACCACCACCATTTACGCCATTTTGGAAATTCTGAACAAGAGAGAAGTAAACATTGCCACCATTGAAGATCCGGTAGAATTTGAAATTGAAGGCGTGAACCAAAGCCAGGTAGACCATGTGGCGAAACTCACCTTTGCCACAGGACTTCGTGCGCTCTTGCGCCAGGATCCGGACATCATCATGGTGGGAGAAATCCGAGACCAAGAAACCGCAAAAATTGCCGTGAACGCCGCACTGACCGGCCACAAGCTTCTCTCCACGCTCCACACCAACAACTCCGCTACCTCCATTCCGCGCTTGATTGACATGGAGGTAGAGCCGTTTCTTATTTCTTCTACGTTTATCTGCGCCATAGCCCAGCGCCTCTTGCGACGCGCCTGCCCAGACTGCGTGGAGACGCAAACGCTTTCCGTTGAAGACGCAAAAAAGATGCTCAATGAAAAAACGGTAGCCGCACTTTTTAAAGAAAAAACTACCCTTGAGGTGGCGAAAGCGAAAGGCTGCGAAAAATGCAATGACACGGGCTACAAAGGCCGCGTAGGTATTTACGAGGTGCTTGAAAACTCCGCCGGCATCCAAGAGCTCATCAATAAACGCGCAACAAGCGATGCCATTGAAGAACAGGCAAAGAAAGAGGGCATGACCACGCTCGTGGAAGACGGTGCGCGCAAAGTGATCGGCAAAGAGACCACCGTGGAGGAGCTTATCCGCGTGATGGAAGAATAAGTATGTCAGATGCACAGCTGCAAGTGAAAGGAGCAAGCCTATGGACCAAACTTTCGGTCCGCCTTTCGCATACGGAGCTTCTCCTGTTAGCAAAGTATCTCTCTGTCCTCCTTCAGTCGGGACTCCCGCTCGGAGATGCTATTGAAATTCTTCTTGAGCAATCCAAGAAATCGCTCAAGGTGATTCTTACATCGCTCCAATCTTCCATTCAGAGCGGGCATACATTTGCGGACGGCTTAGAAAAGTATCCACACGTTTTCTCCAGCGTCTTCATTAACCTGGTACGTGCCGGGGAGAAATCAGGAACGCTTCAAAAAAACCTCCAGCAGCTAGCCGAACAGCTCCAGAAGGAACACGACCTGCAAGCGAAGATTCGTGGCGCCATGATGTATCCGTCTATTGTAGCCATGAGTGCTATTACCGTCTGTACGGGCATTGTGGTTTTTGTCCTCCCAAATATCACCGCACTTTTTAAATCGCTGGACGTGCCGCTCCCTATCACCACCAAGATTCTTCTTGTGGTTGCCGATGTTGCCACGCACTACGGACATTTCATCCTTCTTGGCACCATAGCAGCCGTAGTCCTTTTTCTTCTCGTGAAAAATACACGGTTCGTCAAACCTATTGTTCACTTCATAGAACTTCGTTCGCCGGTTATTGGAAGAATAGTGCGGGACACAAACCTAGCCCGTATCACGCTCCTCTTTGGCACGCTCCTGAATACCGGCATGCCATTTGATGATACGCTTCCCGTTACTATTTCCGTCATTAAAAATTACCAGTACAAAAAACTGTTTGAAGAAATGGAGAAATCCGTAAAAGAAGGAAACACCATCACCGCTGCGCTGCAGCACCATGACTACCTTGTTCCGCCTATTGCACTCCGCCTCATCCGCGTAGGTGAAGAAACCGGATCCCTAGGAGATATGCTCCTCTACCTCTCTACTTTTTATGAAAAAGAGGTGGATGACGCCACAAAAAATGTCACCACGCTTATTGAGCCAATCATGATTGTGGGAATAGGCCTCATGGTGGGCGTACTCGCATTCTCCATCATTACCCCCATCTATAAGGTGGTGGGAAGTATTTAATTGTGCAAAAGACTAACGGATTCACGCTCCTTGAAGTAGTCATGACCATGGCCCTCCTTGGAATTCTCTTCAGCGTGGCGGGAATTGCGCTTACCCGGCTTCAGCAATCTTTGGCTACGGGAGCAAGTGATAGAGAGATCACCTACATCCTCTCAAGCGCCGCGCGGAAAGCCAGACATGGATTACAGGGAACTTCCTGGGGAGTGTATATCCCCTATGATGCTGTTACGCGCCAAGCTGAAGGCACGGCTACCGTCTTTAGCGGCACAAGCTACGCGGCGCGGAACGCCACGTATGACACGGTGTACACCATCAGCGAAAGTATTGCGTTCACGTCTGTAGATTTGAGCGGCGCCGGCCCTGACACGGGAAACGATCATGAAATTGTCTTTAGCGCCTTAACCGGCGCCACCGCGCAATACGGATCTCTTGTGCTCACGTGGTACAACCAAAGCCGCACCCTTTCCATCAGCGCGGACGGTATGATGACCAGATAAGTATGAAATCTCTCCGCCCATATCTCCCGCTTGGTTCGCTTCTCCTTGAAGCCGTGATTACGATTGGCATAGCCGCGGCGTTCATGACGGCGCTTGTGGCATTTTCCGTAGCCACCACAAGAAGCAGTGATAGAGCTCTTGAAATTCAACAGTCGCTCTGGAATACCGCGGAGGGCACGGAAGCGCTCCGGGCTATAGCCTTTGCAAGCCTTACGGATACGCAAACCGGGACGCTCAGTTTTGCCGCGCCTACGTGGACGCTCGGTACAAGCGGTCCGCAGACACTCGCTGACGGCGGAACACGCATAGTAAAAATTGAGCCGGTTTCGCGGGACGCTTCCTGCACGGTGGTAACGACCGGCGGCACCGTGGACCCTGATAGCAAGAAAATTACGAGTGAAACCACCTGGACAGATAGCGCGGGGAGAAGCCACACCTCAACCGCTATATCACTGCGCACAAATTGGCAGGACCCTACGGGAGATTGCTGGGTGGCAGAGCAGGCCGGACAGGTGAACTTTGCACTGGACACCGCGGAATTCTACGGCGGCAAACAGTTGCGCAGCCTTTCTTTCACGAATACCGGAACAACTATCGTGACCATAGATAAAATCTCTTTCACCTGGAGCAACAGTGCCAAACTGGACCAGCTCTTCCTAGATAGTTCAAAGGTCTGGTCAACCACCGGCCCGGGCACCCCCTTGGGCGCAGCTGTCAGTTCCGGAACAGAGCTTGATATCAGCAATTTCACCATGACCGCGGGACAGGTATCAGAAATTACCAAAGCACAATTCTCAAAGGAAATGGAAGACGTCACCATGACCATGACCGTTACCTTTGCAGACGGTTCCGTCTTTACATCGGGGCCCTTTACCCCTGAGGATTAATATGCAAAGCCTCCCCCGCGGCATTACGCTCATAGAAACCGTCCTCTACATGGGGCTGTTTATGATCATTCTTCCGGGATTCGTGCTCTTTCTCCTTCAGCTTTTCCACACGCATAACGGATTAGATGCGCGCGTGAGGATGGAACAAACTGGGGCAGAGATCTTCCTTGAACTCCAAAACTCTCTTACGGAAGCAGACGCTATAAACGTCAGCACTTCCACGTTTACAGATGATAATGGCGTTCTCAAATTCCTAGATAGTTCCGGGCAACTCGTTACCATTGACCGCCCTACGGTTGTTACCGTGTTCTCCGGCACTAACCAGAACGTGCGGCGGCTGCGGATGCAAAAGGGCGCGGGAGCTGCAGCCTATCTCACGGATCCGGAAATTGATGTCACACAGTGGAGAATTGATGCAGTTAGAAGCGGCAGCACGCTCACCGGCATCAGAATACAATTTGATATGGCCATGCTGAATCCCACCGCAGATGCCTACAGAAAAGCGGCCTTTGCCGCTGATACCACGTTCTCGCTCTCCGGAAATACCACGGAAAACTAATATGAGAAAACCCAAAGGCATCATCCTCCTCTACACCGTACTCATCCTCGGCTCCACAAGCCTGCTTGCGGTGGCCATCATCGCCCAAGCGAGTCTGGGAGGGTTTCTGGATGCCAATGATGAGCTCATTGCGCTCCAGGCACGCTCCTCAGTCATGGGCTGCGCTGATGAATTTATTATCCAGCTGAAAAAGGATCCTGATTACGCTCCGGCCACCATCGTTACCCCAAGCGCAACCTGCAATCTCACCGTTACCCCAAGCGGCACCGCGCGCTCAGGCCTTATTACTGTCGCAGCGAACAGCATTTCGCGCGGCGTGCGCGTGAACGTAGAGACGAGCACGTTTGCTGTCACAGGGATCACGGAAACGCTGAACTAGCCCCTACCGGAGATACATCGCCTTATACTCATTATGTTGTTCAAGTGTTTTTGAGTACCGCACATCCCCGGCATCCGTGGTCAAGAAATACATATACTCCGTTTCCGTAGGATGGAAGACGGCAAAAAGAGCGTTGGCGCCTGGGGCACTGATAGGGCCGGGAGGCAATCCGCGATATTTGTACGTATTGTACGGAGAATCAATCTGCAGGTCCGCATAGCTTACAGAAGGATCGTCCCCGCCCGTGATGTAATTCACGCTTGAGTCCACCTGGAGCGCCATGTTAATGGAGAGGCGATTCATGAAAATACCGGAGACGACTTTCATGGTAGTTGGAAGGCGAACCTCTTTCTCTACGATTGACGCCAGAACCAAATAGTCATGCGGCGTGAAGCCGAGCTTTTTTGCTTCCGTATTTTCATTGTCCTTTACGGCATCTGCGTATTTGAGCGCCATGGTGTCAATCATCTTTTTCACTACATCCTCTGCGGTAGCAGTTTTAAAGAATCTATACGTATCGGGAAATAAATATCCTTCAAGATCCACGCTGTCAGGTTTTTGCGCCGCTATGACAAAGGGGTGTCCTTCAAAGGTAGAGTGTACGCCCGTAGCTTTCTCCCAATCTGCCTTGCTTACAGAGAGTTTGGATGCAACTATTTCCCCCATCTGCTTAATGCTCAGACCTTCCGGAATGGTCACGGAGACTTCATTCACATTCGTGGAAGTAATAGCAGAGAGGATGCTCTGATAGTTCATCCCCGACTTCAGATCAAACGTGCCGAGCTGAATGTCATTCGTCTTTCCGGAAAGCTCGCCGGCCACTCTAAACCAAAACGTATTCTGAATCAGACCTGCTTCTTTGAGTTTAGAAGCCACGCCCGCAAAGGTACCGCCAATGGATTCATCGATCGTAAAAACCACGGGAACCGCATCCGCCTTTGGAGTACGCAAATATATCTGGTTCACTTGGTTCACCGTAACAACTAGGCCGATGATGAACAAAAGTGCAAAGGCGGTGATGCAGCGGGCAATATTTCTGAACATAGGGTGAGATTGTTATTCCACCCCGACGAGAGGAGGGGTAGCATTTCCGTTGAGACGTTCGCGAAGGCCCGATCCCTCCTGACGTCGGGATGGGAAATACCTATCGAGGATTATCGCGGAGGAACGATTCGACTCGTGCCAAACGTTCATGCGTGCCGGAATCAAACCACGGTTCTGTGCCGTGATAGAAGCCCATAGGCTTGCCGCTTTTCGCGAGCGCGGGCCAAACGTGAGTTTCATGCGAGAGCGGCAGAACATCTGGAGAAATGTCGATAACCTCTGGAGTCATGACATACCAGCCAGAAGAAACGAACACCTGAGGGGAAGCGGCGCGAAGCGGCTCAGCCAAAGAACGATCTACATAGTCATGCAATCGTGTCTTCTCCTCATTCGTAGCCAACAATTCGTAATTCTCCGCCGTCTCACTCGGAATAGCAATTCCCGCTATGCTCGCTACGGCACCTGATTCGTCATGTCGACGAAGGAGCGCGTTCACGTCCACCCAAAAAAGATTGTCCGCATTGGCCACAATGAAGCGATCGGCCAGGTTCTCTCGATCAACCAATCTCATCCAGCCTCCGGTACCCATCATTTCCGGCTCGCGAAGATAAGAAATCTGCATGCCAAAAGCGGAGCCATCTCCGTAATGCTGCTCGATAAGATCTCCAAGATACGCAACGGAAATGGCCACGCGGGTAATCCCTGCGCCCTTCAAATGCTCGAGCACGTAGTCCATCATGGGACGCCCGAGAATGGGAACAAGCGGCTTAGGGAGGGTGTCGGTCAGTGGCGCAAGACGGGTACCCCTACCGCCGGCAAGAAGGATGGCTTCAATCTGTTTCATAAAACAAACAGACTGTACCCCAGGGCAAGCAGCGTGCCAAGGACCAATCCCGCCACGATATCAAAGAAGTAATGAACACCCACGATGATTCGGGAAACGGCAATAAGAAGGGCAAGGCCAATAAAAACTTCCGCAAATTGCACCGTAAGGCTTGCGTTTGGAAATTGTATGGCCAAGATGAGAAATGTGGCAGAAACTGCAGCTCCGGTGGAGTGGCCGGACGGGCAGGAATAGGACTTCCACCACATCTTGTACGTGGCAGCTTTTTCCGCGCTTGGTCGTTCGCGACGAATGATCAGCTGAAGAATGTTCACTACGATATACGTGCCAATGATGAGGAGCGGAAAGTGTCTCCAGTCTGGAAACCACCCCGCGTAAGCAAAACCTGCGGCTGCTACAAGATAAAAAAACAGCGCGTAGACGGCTATGGCGTACCAAAAGTTATAAGATTTCTCTCCCCAACTCCTCATGCGTTCCGTGATGCGTTTTTCCCAGGTCATGAGCTTCATACCATTTGTTTTTTTACTTCATCTCTCATCACTAAAAGCGTCTGCTCTTTTTTCTTTGCATCCTCGATGATACCTACAGCGTTCTTTGGCGGCACCAAATTCTTTTTCTTAAACTCGCAGAGATCAGCCACGGGGCAAGCCCAACAGCGCGGATTTGGCACGCAGATAGCACGGCCAAAGGGCACCATGGTGTGATTGAGGTCCCGCCAGTTTTCGTTTGGAACGATAGGCAGGAGTTTCCTCTCCATCTCTTCCGGCGTCTTAGCCTTCACCCAGCCCAAACGGTTTACCACGCGGAAAACGTGCGTATCAACAGCAATTGCCTGTTTGCCAAAGGCGCCAACGAGCACCACGCTCGCCGTCTTCCTCCCTACTCCAGGCAGCGTCACCAGGCCGTCGATCGTATCCGGTACTACTCCAGCGTATTCTTCGACGAGCTTCTCAGATAATCCTCTGATGTACTTCGCCTTTGATTTATACAACCCGATGTTGGAAATGAGCTTTTCGATATTCTCGACAGGCGCCTTAGCCATCTTGGTAGGCGTGGGATATTTCTGAAAGAGTTTTCCGAGCGCTTTCAAAACCTGTTCGTCCTTTGTTCTCGCGGAAAGCAAAACAGCCACCACCATGGCAAACGGGTCACCAATTTCAAGCACCCCGCCGCCAGGATAATGGCGACGGAGTGTTTTTAAAGTCCTTACTATTTTTTCCGAAAGTACCATGCGGGTTAATTTGCGGAATACTGTGAAACGCCGATAGAAACTTTCTCTGCGGCTTTTGGATCAGTGCCGTCCTTAAACACTTCAGTTGCCACGGTATTGTTATTGGTCCAGGACACGCTGTACCCGTCCGCACCAGCAAAGGTATTCTCTCCGGAGAAGCGTGAAAAGTACTGGCCAGGATCAATTTTTCCAATTACTTTCTTAGTACCTGTCTTCAGATCCCAGACTACGATTTCTCGTGAAGTTTCATTTATGCCGGCCTCATTGTAGTACACGGCTGCCAGGCGAGTCTGATCCGGAGAAACAGCAATCGCATCCTTTACGAGCGGCAGTTGAGTATTCACAGGGAGAGTAATCTCCTCTTTCTTCGCTACATCAAAGGCAAAGAGGCCGAGTGACGGCATATCCCCTTCACCCCTCGCTCCAAGATAGATAATACCTTCGTAACCCACCTGTGGTACGGCCACGATATCTATTCCTCCCGCTTGAACCTCATACAGCACCGTCTCTGCACCCGTTTCTCGATCAACCATGATCAGCTGACTTTTTGGGGCCGAGGTGGTGTAGAAGGCCGGAGTAAGCGCTGCCTTCACATCGGCAATCGCTTTTTCCTGCGCAACAATAAGCGCAGCTTTCTCATCCTTCACCTTCTGAATCTCCTCTTTCACCAGGAAAAATTGCGTTGTACCCCAAACCAAGAAAACGGTTTCCGCAATAAGCAGAAGGCCAAGCAAAGCAGCAATCATGGGGGCGTGGCTAGTACGCTCACCAAATTGTGCAGGCATGGGAACGGGTGCGGCGGGCTGAGGTACTTGAGGATCCATAGGTCTGCAGTTACGGTGAAATATTGAGTTGAGTATACACGAATTGCCTTGCTGCATCCTTAGTTGCAATCTTCCCATCATCCCGCGCCTTCTCAATCTTTTCTATGAGATCGCCGAGCTCGCGGCCTTCCTTCAGGCCAAATTCGTTCATGAGTTCCTGGCCCGTGAGGAGAAATTCCTTGGCCGCATCTTCCAGGCCGTAGCGGCGAACAATGTCCCGTAAGAATTTTCCTTCTGGGTAATCCCCCGTTTCCTTGGTAATCCCCCTCCCCTGCACGTCCGCTTCCGTCACGGCCAGAAATGTTTCAAGCGATACTCCGCGGAGGCGTTTCAGCAATCGCCGCACGGCATTTGCATACTGCTCTTCCGTCATTTCGCCTTTATGGAAATTTCTATAGAGCGCTGACGGTTTCAAATGATCGAGCGTGATTGCGACAACAGACTTTTCGATATCGCCCCCAAAAATGAAATGCCGGCAGAAAGTCTTTGTGGGCACTGCGCCGAGCTCCTCATGGCCGAAGGCTCGCCAACGTCCTTCAATCTGCTTGGTAGCCGCAGGTTTTCCAAGGTCATGACAGACCGCGCCAAGCATAGTGGCGAGCGTACGAGGTTCGAGTGAAGCCGCGGCATCTATGGCAAACAGCGTATGAACCCATACATCTCCTTCCGGATGCCATTCCGGTTCTTGAGGGACACCGATGAGTGCCTCAAGTTCCGAGTAGTAGCGTTCGATAATTCCGAGGTTCCGCATGAGCTCAAAACCTATGGAGGGTTTCTCCGCTTTCAACAAGAGCTTTTTCCATTCATCCGTAACGCGTTCCTTGGACAAGTGGTCGAGATCACCGCGATCAACCATTTCGCGCATCAAGATAAAACTTTGCTTGTCGATCGAAAATTCGAGGCGTGCGGCAAACTGCACGGCCCGGAAAACGCGCAACGGATCATCTTGAAATGTTTTCTCATCTACTACCCTCAGCACTTTGGCCTTCAGATCTTCCTGTCCGTGAAAAGGATCGATAACTTCTTCCTTCAGCAAATCGTAAGCTATAGCGTTCACCGTGAAATCGCGCCGACGCAGCGCTTCTTCCACGGCCATGGACGGGTCACTGTCTATAAAAAAGTCTTTATGTCCCTTCCCGGTGTTCGACTCCCTGCGTGGCAGCGAAATGTCGAGCTCGTGGCCGCTCTCGAGTCCAACCTTGAGCACACCAAAAGATTCGCCCTGTACGTCAGCTCGACCGAACAATTCTTCCACGACTTTTACGAGCACGTCCGCATTCACGCCGTACACTTCTATGTCCGCATCTTTCGGATCAAGACCGAGAAACACATCGCGAACATACCCGCCCACCAAAAGTGCCCGCGGGACAGCGCGAGCTAATTTTTCAACTGCCGCTTTTATTATTGGGTCGGCTATTTGCATGAAAATTTTCCTCCCCTTTATCCCCTCCACTTCGTGGAGAGGTAGACTCGTTTCGAGCGCACTCCTTCCCCCACGAAGTGGGGGATCAGAGGGGGCTAGAGTAATGGCGTTCCCGTCATATCCGGAGGCTGAGGAATGCCTAAGATCGCTAAAAATGTAGGAGCTACGTCCGCCAGCATACCCACGGGGGGCATCAGCGATAAATCTCCGTTTGGCACGTCTCCGGCTATGGACGGCTTGCCTTCAAATTGTTTTCCAATGATGTAGAACGGCACGGGGTTTGTGCTGTGCTCCTTATCCATGCCGTGCGTCTGGAGGTTTAGCACTTCTTCTGCGTTTCCGTGATCGGCGGTAATACAAAGAACGCCATCATGTTTCAACACCGCATCGACGAGTCGGCCTACGCAGGCATCAACCGCTTCCACAGCGGCAATAGTGGCATCCAAATTCCCCGTATGCCCCACCATGTCCGGATTAGCAAAGTTCGCTATGTAGACATCGTAATTACCGCGCTCAATTTCTGCCTCCAATTTATCCGTTATTTCATACACGCTCATGGCCGGCACCGCGTCATAACTCGCTACATGCGGGGACGGGATGAGCGCCCGATCTTCGCTTGGAAACGGCTCTTCCCGCGTGCCGTTCATGAAGAACGTTACGTGCGCGTATTTCTCCGTCTCTGCAATATGCAGTTGAACCAGGCCGGCCTTCGATATCGTTTCAGCAAGCGTATTTTCTATAACTACCGGCGCAAAAGCCACCTCTACCGGCAATCCCTTCTCATATTCCGTCATGGTGACGAACGTCAGATCCTTAATATAGGCGCGCTCGAACTTTTCGAAAGACGGAGTAACAAATGCCTTGGCTAATTCCCGAGAACGATCGGGACGGAAATTAAAAAAGATCACCGCATCCCCACTCTGTACCGTAGCCACCGGTTTTCCGCGTTTGGTCATCACGGTTGGAACAAATTCCTCATCATAGACTTCGCGCGAATACGAATCCTCAATCGCCGCAAAGGGATCCTCAGCCATGACATCAGATTCCCCAAGCGCGATTGCCTTATACGCCTTTTCTACGCGATCCCAACGGTTATCTCTATCCATGGCGTAATAGCGGCCGGAAAGTGAAGCAAGTTCCCCCACGCCAAGTTCCTTCATCTTTGCATCAAGCGTGCGAATAAAATCGATCCCCGAATTATACAGGGTGTCTCGACCGTCCAGAATGGCGTGAACGGCCACATTTTTTATCTTTTTCTCTTTGCACATCTTCAGGAGCGCAAAGGCGTGATCATCAAAAGAGTGCACCTTGCCAGAAGACATGAGGCCTAAGAGATGGAGCGTTCCGCCACTTTTCTGTACGGCGTCTATAGCTTTAGCGAGCGCCTCATTTGAAGCAAAAGAACCGTCAACGACGGCCTTATTAATGCGCGGCAAAGTCTGATAATACACGCGCCCAGCACCAATAGCCAAATGTCCTACCTCTGAATTTCCCATCTCTCCCCAAGACAAACCCACCTCTTCGCTTGAAGCTTTGAGCGTCATCACCGGGTACCGAGAGGTCAGCATGTCAAACGTGGGCTTCTTGGCGCGAGTGATCGCATTCCCTTCTGCATCCGGCGCAATGCCAAAACCGTCCAGGACCAAAAGGATCGCTGGCCGGGGACGACCACCCGGGAGAGTTTGGGGCTCCATAGTGGCCTCTATTTTAACACGCCCTATCTCCCGAGCGCCACTTCCTGATTCTTCACCTTGATATATTCAATCGAGGCAGGTGCAACCATGCCTAAAAACGCCTGTCGTTCCTCTATGCTTGAGAGTGAACGCAACCGATCGATCTCGCCGGACAATCGATCATTCTCCCGGATGAGATTACGCTGATCTTTTTCTAAATCACGAATAGCGTAGCCCTTCATGGAAGCCTGATTCATTTGCACCACGTACATGACGCCAAAGACTATTGCGAGCGCAATGCTCACGACCTTGATGACGTTCGGATGCATCAGACGAAGAGCTAGGCTGGTTGATTTTTGGGAGGTCATATTAATTCTTCTTGGCAATTCGGAGTTTCGCACTCCTTGAACGAGGATTGTCGAGCACTTCTGTGCGTCCGGGAACTAGAGGTTTTTTGGTGACGGTCTCGAGAACACTACTTTCCTTGAAGAACTGCTTCACTATCCTATCTTCAAGCGAATGGAAGGTGATGATCGCGATCCTGCCACCAGCCTTCAACACTTTTTCTGCTGCCTGCAAACCTTTCTCTAACTCTCCTAACTCATCATTCACCGCAATACGGAGCGCCTGGAATACGAACGTGGCCGGGTGAAGCTTGCCGCGTCTGGGCACTACTGCCGCCACTACGTCTGCAAGATCCAATGTGGTCACAAACTTTTTTTCTTTCCGCGCCTCCGTGATGGCTTTCGCGATAATCTGCGCCTTGGGCTCTTCCCCGTAACGGCGGAAAAGCGTGGCCAAATCATCTCGTGACCAACTGTTCACAATGTCCGCGGCCGTGATGTCACCGCGCAGGTCATAGCGCATGTCAAGCGGCCCGTCATACATGAAAGAGAATCCGCGCTTGGCATCATCCACATGCATGGACGAGAATCCAAGGTCCAAAAGGATTGCGTCAGCCTGAAGGCCGTACGTCTCCATATTGGCAAAGGAATCGTTAATCGCGCTCAGTCGCTCGCCAAACCGTTCGAGATTCTTCTTGCTAATCTCGATATTTCTCCCGTCACGGTCAAACCCTACTAACTTGCCGTTTGGACTTACGGCCTCAAGCATGAGTGCCGCATGTCCGCCCGCGCCAAGCGTGCCATCAATCACCGTCTCGTTCGGTTTGAGGCTCAAGCCTTCAAGCACTTCTCTTGCAAGTACAGGAATATGCATAAAGACTAGATACCCATGGTGCCGAGCTGTTCGGCAATGGCGCCTGATTCTGCTTCCGCCTTTTTAGCGTACGCAGTCCAGACTTCCTCATCCCAAATTTCCAACCTGCTTTCTACGCCCACAATCACCGCGGCTTTTTTAAGGCCCGCAAATGTGCGCAGATACTCCGGGATAACAAACCGTCCCTGAGCATCTATTTCTATGTCCATCGCACCCGCGAGCATGAAGCGCGCAAAGGCACGAGAATTTGCTTGTCCCAGGGGCAAGTTGGCGATCTTATTCGCTAACTTCCCCCACTCTTCCAAGGGGAGCAAAAAGAGTGAAGTGTCGAGGCCTCGCGTCACAACCGCCCCTTGCGCCAAGGCCCCGCGAAACTTCACCGGAACGGCTACCCGTCCCTTGTCGTCGATGGTGATTTTGTATTCGCCAATGAACATGGCAGTTGTGGTTATCCGTCACGAACCCCTGGATCCCTCTTGATTCCAAAGGTTCATGACGGGGGAAATTCTTCGAAGCCGAGGGCCGGTGGTGCCCGTTTCAACGCTTACGCTGAAACAACGCTCGACCCCACTTCGTGCTTAGGAATATCATAACACCATTTCTCCCCACTTTCCTCCACCGGCTTCCACTTGTGGATAATTTTTGCCTAAAAACAAAAGAAGGTCGCCACGGACCTTCGTTCGTTTAGTTCTTTTTTCTCCCTGGAATACCTGAATTTTTTGATCTAAGCACTCGATGATACGCGCCAGCAAAACGGTGCGCTTCATCACGTGCTTTTTGGAAAACTTCTTTAAATGCTTTGGCCACGCGGCGCAATTCCGGATTCGATTCATCAAATACAAGTCGATCTTGTTTGCGGTCGAAGCCCTTGGCGATACCGATCATGGGAATATTCAGTCCGTATTCCTGCATGACCTCACGTACCCGATTCACCTGCCCTTCTCCCCCATCAATAATCATGATGTCCGGCAGCGGCCACGCATCGCGAGTGGAACCCCCCTCTGATCCCCCCTTGGAAAGGGGGGAAGAGCTCGCCGCGAGACGAGCAAAGCGGCGGCGCATCACTTCTTCCATCGCACCTACGTCATCAGCGCCTTCAAACGATTTAATTTTAAATTTTCGGTATTCGTCTTTGTTCGCTTTCCCGTTTTCGAATACAACCATGGAAGCAACGTTGGATGTTCCCGAGATATTCGCGATGTCATACGCCTCAATTCTTCCAAGCGCATTAATAAAATTCTCTGGCCGGCTTTCTGGTTCGGCGAATTCGTACGTGGGCTCTTCCCGCGTAATAAGCGCAACATCGTGAATATGCTCGAGCGCGAACAGCTGATCTCTCAGTTTCGTAGCCTCCTCAAATTCCTTTCTTTTTGCTGCACGATCCATGTCTTTTCTGATCGAAGCAATAATTCGCTCTTTCTTGCCCTCAAAAAACAGCATTAACTTCTTAATGGTCTTTCGATAGGTCTTTTTGTCTATAGCACCTGAACAAACGCCCGGGCATTTTCCAATCTGCGCGTCAAAACATGGTCGAGTACTTCCGGTCACACTCGGCGGATTACATGTAGACCACGGAATAGCCCTTCTCAGAATATCGAGCGCAGTTCTCAGGGATCGGCCGCTTGTGTACGGTCCGTAAACTGCCAGAAATTGTCGGCGTGCTTTGAGCGATAAAAATCTGGTGAACGGCTGAATCCCTAATCGCTCCAGATCTAGTCCGCGCATCAGCACCGGCTTTGGAAAATCTTCATTCGTAATACAGAGATACAAAAACGTCTTATCGTCCAACAGCATGATATTAAACGGCGGACGGTGAGCCTTGATTTGGTTCGCCTCAAGTACTAACGCCTCGATGACCGTAGGCGTCTGGATGTAGTCGATACGCGCGATCTGACTCACGAGCTCAGCGATTCTTCGATCGTGGGCCTTAGTAAAATACGACCCCACGCGTTTCTTCAAGCTCGTAGCCTTCCCCACATATAACAACTTCCCTGTTCCATCATAATGAAAATACACCCCCGGGCTATCCGGAAGCTCGCCATTTTGTATTTTCACTTGCGGAGGGATCATGAGTCCTATTTTGCCCAATATTGGCTATAAAAGCAATTGACAAAAGACGATTTTCATGTAACTATCCAGATCGTAACCTCAACACCAGGAGAATTCGTTGCAACCAGACCTTCCTCTCGAACGACAGTTTTTCGTGGAGCTCGAAGCCTACTACCACGGGATGTTTCTGTGGTGGGCGGAGGACAAGTGGAATTCGGCCTGCAAGAAGGCTTCGGTCGACGTCCACTGGACGGTTGCGACCGACTATCTGACGGGCCGTAGGGTGACCGCCGCCAATACCGCAAAGTGCGAAGCGGTTCTCCCCTTCTTCCACGCGGTGCTTCGGGCCTCGCTCCACGATCGGCGGGCCGAAGCGACCGCTCGCGAGGAACGGCTGTTCAAGGTTATTCATCCTGAGGAGATTCTCGGGAACTCGAACAGGCGTCCATCCCTTGAAGAGGTCGAGGGCTACAACACTGCCGATTCCCACCGCCGGCGCTGCCCTCGGATCACGGGCCGCCTCACCGGCTCGTAATCCGCACCGCGCCCGAACACCCGAGACTCTGTCTCGGGTGTCGCTCGTTACAGTGATATTTTCCCGATACTTCACACGATAGATAGGTTAACTTTGCCAAAAGTACCTCAAAAAACAATTGACCCTGGCTCTTTTATTTGCTAACCTCCCGTCCGGAGGCATCGTGAATAAACGCCCGCACATCTCCCTCGTGGTTCGAGAAGTCCCGAAAGACGTCGCTGATCAGCTTCATCTGATCGCAGCCTCGTTAGCTCAAAAACGTGAACCCTGGCTCCGAGAGATTTTCGCTGGACTCACTCTACGTCCCTGGCTCGCCCGATTCATTCTCAATGGCCCCTCGCCTCGGACGACGTACGGCTCCGCCGAAGAGCAGCAATCTACGATCAACCTCAGCCTCATCCCCACTCCAGAAGAAGTGCAGCGCCGTAAAGAAATTCTCATGAGCGAGTTGAACGAGAAATTCGATGAGCTGGACAGGCTCGATGGGCTCGAATTCCTTGCCCACAATGCCGAAAAGCTCAGACGCGCGGCGCATCAACTCAAGGGCTGATCCCACGCTCCATACGAAAGGCCGACCCTGAGGTCGGCCTTTTCACTTCTTTTTTATTCGCTCTCCTTCCCTTTCTTTAAATACTTTCTCAAATATTTTCCGGTGTGGCTCTTGGCATTCCGCACCACCTCTTCTGGCGTGCCGGCTACTACGAGTGTGCCACCCATGTCTCCCCCTTCGGGGCCCATGTCGATCAAGTAGTCGGCGGTTTTGATCACGTCTAAGTTGTGTTCGATGACCACCATGGTGTTGCCCTTGTCCACCAACTTGTGCAGAATCTCGAGCAAGCGTTTTACATCATCAAAGTGCAGACCCGTGGTTGGTTCATCAAGCAAGTACAATGTTCTACCAGTTTGTCGACGAGCGAGTTCGGATGCTAATTTCACGCGCTGCGCTTCGCCGCCGGAAAGCGTGGTCGCACTTTGTCCGACCTTAATGTACGAGAGGCCCACTTCATCCATGGCTTTCAACTTCACGTAAATATCCGGAATGTCTCTGAAGAATTCGGCCGCATCCTCAACGGTCATGTCCAGCACATCCGCAATATTCTTTTCATTGTAGAGAACCTCAAGCGTTTCTCGGCTAAAGCGCTTACCCTTACAGATTTCACACGTCACATACACCGTAGGCAAGAAGTGCATTTCGATCTCGATCAATCCCTTACCCTCGCAATGTTCGCAGCGGCCACCGGGAACGTTAAAACTGAAGCGTCCGGCTTTATAACCGCGGAAACGCGCTTCTTCTGTGGCGGCATACAGATCGCGAATCGGTCCCCATGCTCCGGTGTAGGTGGCAGGGTTCGATCTTGGCGTGCGGCCAATGGCTGCTTGGTCGATCAAGATGGCTTTATCGATATATTCAATCCCCTGCACCGAATGATGCTTCCCTGGATTATCTTTTCCGCCATACAGCTTTTTGCTGACGGCCTTGAACATGACATCGTTCGCAAGTGACGACTTTCCCGAACCAGAAACTCCCGTGACGCAGATAAACCTACGAAGTGGGAAATCTACGTCCACGTTCTTCAAGTTATTTTCGGTAGCACCTCTGACTTTAATAGCACCCGCATCTTTTGTTCTTCGTTTCTCAGGAATAGGGATCGAGAGATCACCACGAAGATAGCCAGCGGTTCTGGACTTTTTGTCCTTCAAAATATCCGGCATCTTGCCCGCGGCCACTACTTCTCCGCCGTGCACGCCGGCGCCCGGACCAATTTCCACCATGTAGTCAGAAGCACGGATTGTGTCCTCATCGTGTTCAACAACAAGCACGGTATTTCCAAGATCGCGCAGATGCAGCAGCGTACTGATCAACCGTTCATTATCTCTTTGGTGCAGACCGATAGTCGGTTCATCGAGCACATAGGTTGCGCCCACCAAATGTGAACCGATCTGCGAAGCCAAACGAATGCGCTGTGCCTCTCCACCAGACAATGTGCCAGCGGTACGATTGAGCGTTAAATAATGAAGACCCACATCAAGCATGAAGCCCAAACGGTTCCCTATCTCCTTCAGAATCGTCGCCGCGATTTCGAGATCACGCTCCGAGAGATCAAGTCCAAGGAAGAACGTGACAGCTTCGTCTACGGAAAGGCTCGTAACACCCACGATTGACTTCCCGCCTACATACACATGCAGAGCCTCGTCACGTAAACGATTGCCGTTACAGACCGGACAGATTTCATCCGAGAAAAGATCGACAACCCCAAGACCCGAACAGGCCTGACAGGCGCCGTACGGAGAGTTAAAGGAGAACAGCCGAGGCTCTATCTCTGGGAATGAAAAACCATCATCAGGACAACTGAATTTTGAAGACAACAATCGGTCGCCGCCTGGCGTTAAGACCTGTGCGAGATCCGGCGAGCGGTGAATAGCTTGCTCGAGCGCGTCGGCCAGACGCTGGCGTGCATCTTTAGAGGCGTTCGTCAGCATGGAGGCCGGGATCGTATCGATCACTACCTCAATAGTGTGTTGCTGATAGCGCGAGAGCTCAATTTTTTCACTCAACCTGTGAAACTTGCCATCAATTCTCACTTTGGCGAAACCGGAATTATAAAGATCGTAGAGCAACTGGTAATACTCGCCTTTTCTTCCTCTGACGACTGGCGCCATGATCACCACTTCATCATCTTTCTTTCGGGCGCCTTCGATCTTGCTCTTGCCCTTCGAGCCTCCGGCCGCAGCAGGGTCGGCATAGGAGCCGACCCCGACGGCGCGTAAATCATGTAAAACAATATCCACCATTTCATCAATGGACAAACGTTCGATCTTTTTGCCGCAGGTTATACAGTGCGGCTTGCCTACGCGCGCGTACAAGACGCGGAGATAATCGTAAATTTCTGTGATCGTGGCGATCGTCGAGCGAGGATTTCTGGAATGCGCCTTCTGGTCAATTGAAATCGCTGGCGAGAGTCCCTCAATCTCATCCACGTCCGGCTTCTGCATGTTGCCCAAAAATTGCCGAGCGTACGCTGACAAGGATTCCACGTAACGGCGCTGGCCTTCCGCAAAAATGGTATCAAAAGCCAGGGACGATTTTCCGGATCCGGAAAGCCCCGTAAAGCAGACTAATTGATTGCGCGGGATCTCAAGACTAATATTCTTAAGGTTATGTTCCCTGGCGCCTTTGATGATTATTTTATCTTGCATAGTGGATACTTTACCGGCACATCATTCGTGCGGAGGAAATCATGAGCAACACTGCAAACGGTCTCTGGGAGGCTATCCGATCTCACTTCGGGACCGGCGGACTGGGTGGAGTCTCTTCCGGGGGAAAGATCAGTGATCCCGGGGAATGTTCAAACGATCTCCCGCCCGCACGCACGCCCCCTCGGCCGGCGTTTGACCTGAGCGCGACCGGGGAACCTAGGGGGCCCATGGTCCCGTCCCGTCTCCCGGCGGCGGAAATCGTGCGGAGGATCGAAAACACCGAACGCGAGAAGTGGTGGGAAGGACATCAGGATCCGGAAGAGGTGGACGATCCCATCCCCTGGCGGGGCATCCGGGATCTCCTTAGTCTAAACCCCGCGGCGCGAGCGCTCTATGACGAGCTCGTGGCAAGCGAGGAAGATGATCCCAGCCTCACCAGGTGCTACACGTCACTCGGCGATGATCCGCATGTCCGCAATATGATCGAGCGGCATGTGAAGATTGTCACCCGTCGTCCGCTTGAGTACCAACCGCCCGGCTCGGAATACCCTCCTGCGGGCATTCGCCGGTGTGTCCTCCGGCACATCGCCTTCCGTGCGCTCATCATGTCCCGGCGGTACTACTTCACCGCTCCGGACAAGACCTAATGCGGTCTCGCCCTACGACCCCCGACGCGCCGCGCGTGTTCGGGGGTTCGCTGTTTTTTTAGCCTTGTTGTGAAGCTCTTTTTCAAGCTCTGCTATTTCATCTCTGAGCAGCGCCGCCGTTTCAAACATGAGATTCAGTGCGGCGGACTTCATTTCCTTTTTCTTGTCTGCGATGATTTCTTCTAGCTCCCCTTCTGAGGCCGTCATTTCTATCTGCATGATCTTCTTAATCTTTTCTTCACTCACCGCTTCATCTCCGCCGAGCATGGCCCGGATGTCAGAAATTTTCTTAGCAATGGTCTTCGGCGTGATGCCGTGTTCCTTGTTAAAGGCGAGCTGAATATTTCTTCGTCTTTCGGTCTCGTCGAGCGCTCTCCGGAGTGATCCGGTCATGTGGTCGGCATACAGCACCACCAATCCATTCACATTACGGGCAGCTCGACCAATAGTTTGAATGAGCGAGGTTTCAGATCTGAGGAATCCTTCTTTATCAGCATCGAGAATTCCTATCAGCGAAACTTCTGGAAGGTCGAGTCCTTCACGCAGCAAGTTCACACCCACGAGAATATCGTACAAACCCTTGCGGAGATCCGAGAGAATGGTGATACGTTCGAGTGTTTCAATATCCGAGTGCAGATACGCCACTTTCATTCCATCTTCTTTCAGATACCCCGCCAAATCTTCCGCCATCTTTTTGGTAAGCGTGGTCACGAGCGCTCGCTCACCTTCCGCCACACGTTCCCGAATCCGCTGCATGATGTCTTTGACCTGGCCTTCGTAATTAACCCCCTCCGTCTCCCCCCTATCGGGGGGAGTGTAACGCGTTAAGGTAGCGTCACTAGTGTGTTCCACCTCCCTGGATACGGGGAGGCCGGGAGGGGTCTGGAAGTTTCCGGTCACGGGCATAATAATCGTCTGCGGATCAACGAGACCTGTAGGACGAATGATCTGCTCCACCACGTTTTCTGAAGTTCCCTTCTCATAGGGCCCCGGCGTGGCGGAGACGTAAATCATCTGCCCCACATTCTCTATAAACTCATCAAACTTCAGCGGCCGGTTATCTTTGGCGCTTGGCAGGCGGAAGCCGTGATCCACCAGCGTTTCTTTACGCGCCTGGTCTCCCGCGTACATGCCGCCAATCTGTGGGAGCGTAGCGTGAGATTCGTCGATGATGGTCAGGAAATCCTTAGGGAAATAGGACATGAGCGTAAACGGCGGTTCCCCCGGCATTCTTCCATCAAAGTGGCGTGAGTAGTTTTCAATTCCTGAACAGAAACCGATATTCTTAATCATTTCAAGGTCGTATCGAGTTCTCCGAGACAGTCGCTCATACTCAAACACCTTTCCTTGCTTGTCGAAGACTTTCAGCTGCTCTTCCAACTCTCGCGCAATATCCCGTGCAGCTCTGTCTCTCTCCCCCGGCGCGGTCATAAAATGTTTAGCCGGGAAGAGCCAGATGTCCGGCACGGTGTCCTTCACTTCTCTTGTCACATGGTCTAACCGATAGATCTCGGTCACGTGCGGGCCGTCGATAATCAAGCGGTAAATTATCTCTTCATTGACCGGCATGATTTCAATCACATCCCCACGAGCCCTAAACTGTCCACGTACCAGATCGACATTGGTACGAGTAAATTGCATCTCAATAAGACGCCGCATGATTTCTTCACGGGTGATCGGGGCATCCTTAGTCACGCGGAGTACGGTGTTCTGATATTCCTTAGGCGAACCCAAACCGTAAATACAGGAAACAGAGGCCACAATGATGACATCGCGTCTGGATAGCAAGGCTTGTGTGGCCGCGTGACGCAATCGATCGATCTCTTCATTGATAGTCGCTTCCTTCTCAATATACGTATCCGTACGCGGCATGTACGCCTCTGGCTGGTAATAGTCGTAATAGGAAACAAAATACTCCACCACGTTATTGGGGAAAAATTCCCGGAACTCATTACAAAGCTGAGCGGCCAGCGTCTTATTGTGAGCGATCACAAGCGTAGGACGCTGCACGGCCTGAATCACGTTCGCCATGGTGAACGTTTTTCCAGAACCCGTAACACCAAGCAAGGTCTGCCTGTCCAGGCCTTTTTTCAGCCCTTCCGTCAGATTCGTAATCGCCTTAGGCTGATCCCCGGCCGGTTTATAATCGGATTTTAGTTGGAATTGCATAAAGAGAAGTGAATAGCTGTAAAGCGGGAAGGTAGGAAAGCTGTAATGTTCAGGAATGCCTTACAGCCTTTCCGCCTTACAGCCTTCTCGCAAACACGCGCTGCAGAGAACCACAAACAATACAGAAATTCCCCAAGAGTTTTTGCTCTAGGGGTGCGTTCGTATTTTGTACGGTAACAATATCATGGCCCTTTCCCTCCTGCAACCGTTGTCCACATCATCTAACCTACCGCATCCCAATCACATAAGTGCTAACCCTGTTGATTTCAAAAACCCGCCGGCGCGCACGAGCGCTCTAGCGGGTTCGAGCCTCCGAAAAGGCAGGTATGAACGGTGGGTAGCGTTCCGCGTTACCCTACTCCGTCGGTTGGTCGATGGTCCGGCCCTGGCCATGCACCGAGCTAGCCGTGTTCGTAAATCGGGATGAAATCTGCGTCCCGAGACACATACACGACGTGATAATCACGGCCGCGATGACTGCCGCGATCAGTGCGTACTCGCCACTCGTCGCTCCTTTCCTCTCGTAGCGCATCATGAGATCCTCCTGACGTCGACTATTCGACCTGAAAGAGTAGTGGAAAAAACCCTCGCCGTCAAGGTAACACGAGTAAAAGAGGACCCTGGTCACGTAAACGTATTTGAGCTCCAAAGGCCGGCTAGACCCTTTGCTCAAGGCAAACCTTGTCCACCCCTCCCTTCGCGAAGGGAGGGGTGGACACCATTTATAGAGAATTGACCCCGGACCGACTCTTTGCTAATGTGCATGGTCGTTTCTCTAAACGATAGGAGGTACCGTGGAACAGTTTCATCTGGGCGGAACGTGGCGGAGCCCTGAAGGCGTGGCGAGCATTGCGAACATGCTGCGGCCGCCGCTCCGGCTGCCGGGGATCTTCGATCGCCGACTTCTGCGGGACGGAGGGACGAACGAAAAGCTTCTGCTCGCGCTCTCGGACGCGAGCGGCCTCCCCCTCTGGGGACGCGCCAAGCATTCGGAGGATCCCCGGCTTCCGAACAGCGTGCTCATCTATAACGGCTATTTCCGGCCGTATACGGTGTGCGTCAAAGTCTACAATCCGCAAGGCAGGCGGAACGGTAGACTCACCGTCGCTATCGGCAGCGCGAGGGATCGCGACAAGCTCGAGCAGATGAAAGAGCACTACGAAATCATCAGACGCTAGCGCGTAAACAACGAAAGCCCCCGGCTGCACGGCAGTACGGGGGCAAAACTTTTTTATCTTTTCTTTTCAAGAATACCCTCAATCACGTCCATGGCTCCGGCCGGAACTTTGGAACGCCATGTCCTGTCCCCACGTTCCATCATGGCGCGGATATCAGCGCCCACAATTCCGGGAACGGGAACAATTTTCTTAGTGGTTACTCCCTTTTTTTCAAAAATCGCTCTGATGGATTCGTCCCCGCTCCAGACAACCGGTTCCGCAGGATTTCCGGCGGCATCTATGATATGCGTGGCCCAATTTTCATGCGACTCGCTGTCTTTTACGGAAACGATGGTGGCGTCCATGATGTCCGCGGACAAGAGTGCTGCGCTGATCATCTCTCGACGTTCATCTACAGAAAAAGGCTCGGCCTTCGTATTCTTTTCAGCGGATTCGCAAATAACAATGACGGCACTTTCAAAAACTTTCATCATGCCCTGAATGACCATGAGATGACCGTTATGAAAAGGTTGGAAGCGGCCGGGGAAGATAGGGGTTTGCATAGGGGTAGAGGAAAGTGAAAGGAGGAAAGAGGAAAGTTGGATAATTACTGCCCTGCGCGCTCAAACGGCTTGGTTAACTCTTGGAGATCAAACAAGGGTACTTCAATATCTGAAATTTCATTGGTGCCCAAGCCTTTTTTAGCACAGAGCTCCAGATAGTCAATCATGTGGGGGTCAAAGCCCATGAGGGTAGCAGCCACGGTGTCCACAGCCACGGGGTCCATGCCTGCTATGGCTACGCCCATATGCACGGGAGTGCCATCCACGGGGCCCTTCCCCTCCATACCAAGAATACCATCTATGATTGCTGCGTGGCAGGGGGTCACTGCAAACAAATCAGCTATGACTTCATGTATTTCTTTTTCTCCAAGCGTGTACAGCCACGGCTCTAAGCTCCAAACTTTCCCGTGATCGCTCGTGCGCGGCGGAACAAGCCAGGTGCCTTCCACAAAATTTGAGACCGAAAGACTCGCTCCATACGCGTAATGCGTCTTCATGGGAGAAATGCTGATGGAGAAGGGCGCCTCCACAGCAATTCTCGATCGGCGTACCACGAGCGCGGTCCCATCAGTCCGCTTCACAGTCTGCTCTACAAACGTATCGTCATGGAGATCACACAAACTGACATTTTTATACTCGCGTACGAGCACATCGTATTCAAAATTCCTGAAGGCCTCCTTAGTTCCGTATTTCGCAGCGTCAGCAATTACAATAGGAACGTCCGTGTACATTTTTAAAATGTCGAGCACTCCGCGGATTGCGTCCACGTGTACGGAGGCGAGCTGCAAATCAGGATGCGCCAAATCAGGCTTGATGAGGATATATTCAATATCCCGCACACGGGAAGTAAAATCATGCCCCAAGCCGTCCACAGCCGCCTTCACGGCCTTTCGCCTATTTTCCCCCCGGATGAGTTCCACCTTGGTCATACGTACGGACAGTTTACTTTAATCCGTAGCCGCGGGGAAAGAGCCCAGTCCAAGAAAGCGGCAGAGTTCCGGTAAAAGAAGAGGCGCCGAAAAGCGCATCGGCCACGCCCGCTCCTTCGCTTCCGGGAAGCCAGGCGGCAACCAAAGCATCCCACTTTGGCAGCTCGTCAGAAATGATGAGAGGCCTTCCAGAGATAAGTACCACAATTACTTCTCTCGAAGACTTACGAAGATTCTCGATCGCAGAAAGATCGGCAGAATCGAGCGACGGATGCGCGTTATCCCCCACGCCTTCCGCGTATGGCTTTTCGCCCACAATGGCAATACCCACATCTGCCAACTCATCTCCTCCAAAGTTTCCGTTCAGGTCATACTCCACAGAAGTTTCCTTTGAAGCCGTTGCTCGAATGCCTGCAAGAATGGATGTTGCGCCCGGCAGCCAATTGCCATCAATCCCCTGCCACTCCACGGTCCAGCCGCCCGCTTGCCGGCCAATATTATCCGCTGCACTTCCGGCTACTCTGATACTCTGAATGTCCGAAGATATCGGCAAAACGCCGTTGGTATTCTTCAGCAAAACAAGCGAACGCTGAACAGCTTCGCGAGCAAGTGCACGATGCTCGGCTGATCCGACTATTTTAAGGCTCGGTAAACTGGGACCCCGGTCGTCGAACAGCCCGAGGGCGAACTTGGCTCTGAGGATTCGGCGCACCGCGTCATCAACACGAGCTTCAGAAATATCTCCGCTCGCCACCGCCTTCTTCATGTCAGCAATAAACGTCTGATAGTCATACGGCACCATGCTCATATCAATGCCCGCATTCACGGCAGACACGGTCGCGTCATACGTGTTTGGAGAAATATTGTTCACCCCATACCAATCGGATACCACAAACCCCCGGAAGCCAAGATCGTCCTTGAGCACATCTGAGAGCAAATACTTGCTCGCGGCAATGTGCGTATCGCCCCAGGAACCAATAGCGGCCATAACGTTCATAGCGCCCGCATCTATCGCCGCTTGAAATGGCGGAAGATACTGACTCCGGAGCGCTTGCTCATTCTCTGGGACATTGCCCTGATCAATTTCGTAGCTCGGATTGGCGGCTGTTCCCCACGTTAAACTCCCAAGCCCAATGTAATGTTTGGCCGAGGCGAGCACAGCTATCTTCCCTTCATTCTCCGGCGCGTTCTGCAGACCGCGAACATACGCGGCACCAAGATCAGCTACCCGCTTTGGATCATCCGAATACGCTTCATAGACTCTCCCCCAGCGCATATCCCGCGGGAGTTCGAGCATAGGCGAAAAATTCCACAAAATTCCCGTAGCTGTAGACTCTTCGGCCGTGGCCCGGGCAATCTGTTCTACAAGCAATGGATCATTCGCTGCACCGAGCCCGATAGCGTGCGGGAAAATGGTGGCGCCAGGGACGTTCCCGGTTCCGTGGTTAGCATCTGCGCCGTACAGCAAAGGTATGCCGAGCCTGGAGGCGCGGGCTCTCCTTGTAAACTTGGCCACCATATCCCTCCATCCTCGCGGGGAATTATTCTCCGGTTTTCCACCACCGCCGGAAAGGAGCGCGCCTATGCCATAGGCAGCAATATCTTTCTCCTTATCCAAACTATCCTTTTCCACGAGTGTCATCTGTCCTATCTTTTCCTGCAGCGTCATGCGGCTCAAAAGATCTTCTACGCGTTCATCCAAAGGGCGCGAAGCGTCACGGTAGTGTGCCGGGGCGGAAGTGAGAAGTTTCCCCAAAAACAGCAACGCTGCTACAAAAAGTATCCCTAAAGCCACCTTCACGGCCTTTCGTCCATTTTCTCTGCGGATAATCCCAACCTTCGTCATAGTAGGAGAAGTTTACCTTGAAGCTTGATTTTTCGCGATATTTGAAGTACTCTATCCCGTGTTTGCGCGGGATCGTTTTATTTGCGGGCAGTTCTAGGAGACGCGAGGAGCGAAGCGAGCCGTACTGAATAGGTACGGCGAGCGAGCACCACAGCGACGACAACGAAATGGCCCAAATAAAACGATCCCGCTAATCCGAGGTCGTCTAATGGCAGGACAGTGGCCTTTGAAGCCATGAATCTTGGTTCGATCCCAAGCCTCGGAACCAAAAAATCCCAACCTTACGGTCGGGATTTTTTGTTTATTTCAGATCAATGCGGCGGCGGAGGATAGAGGTGTCCACCATGTCCGCGGATGTAAAATTATTTCCCGGCGTAAAGTACGTGAAAATGACCGGGTCCACATCTATCACGTAATCCGCCCACAAACCACCATACACGCTTGCGGCAAGTTCTTCACTTGGAATCCAGTGGAGAACCCCACCTTCCGTAATTGCGTAAACCTTATCATCGGATTGAATCTTCACCAAGACTACGCCGCTCTTTGGCAAGATAGGAGAACCAAGTGTGAGCGTGGTCAGCGTAGCGTCAGTCACCTGCATGATGTTGTCAAACGTATCTTGATAGGTAAAGAACGTCTGTGCGTCCATGAATGGATGCCGCGTCATGTCACGGTCAATGTAATACACCACCGCGAATGATGGCGACTTGATAAAATCGCCTGGCGAAACGGGTGTAATAACCTCAATTTGTCCGGTAACTGGCGAAACGCCAACCTCCGTCTCCGTATCAGGCGGTGGAGGAGTAATGGGGGTATCTGTAGCAATGATGAAAGATTGAGAAATATCATCATCAATATCCGCTACAAGATCTGTGCCAACAATTTTAAGCACAGCTGCACCTGCGTTGACCGCAGGGACGTGCCACGGGTAGACGCTGCTTACCGGCTGATTGGCCGCGAGAAGAGAATACGTTTCTCCGCCGTTATCTGAATAATACAGGTTCACAAACGTTACGGCCTGACCAGTAGTTGACCACGAGATATCTACGGCCGTACCGCCAATGAAAATCTCTCCGCCCACGGGAGACTCAAGCGTAATAGTGGAACCAGGAGACGGTGGCGTATACCCACTTGAACCACTGCTATCGTTATCGGTAATAACAGCGGTAACGGAAGCTGAAGACAAATTGTGGTACGCGAGATCAGATGAAGAAGCAACGTGCGTAATCACGCCGGCATGCAGAGATTCTACCGTGGAATCATCAACTGCGGTCACCGTTACCGTCTGCGGCGTGGCCCAGTTCACGGTAGTGAAGGACAAAGACGCGGGACTTACCTCAACCTGCGCATCGGGCGTTGGTGTTATGGTTACGGTATTGGTCGGTTCAGTAAGAAGAACTACGGTATACGTATCCGTAGCGCCGCCCTCCGTTACCTCGGTCGTCCCCCCGGATTCTGTGACGGTAATACCCGCAGTATCATTATCCGTATTTGAAGCAGAGACGTCATTCGGATTTACTCCGCTGTAATTACCATCAGCAGATGTAGCGGCGGCAAGAATAATAGTAAAGGAGATATTTCCGTCATCAATAGCGTCATCAACTCCCGTAACCGTAATAGTATGAGGAGTGCTCCAGTTCACGTTTGTAAAGGCCATGGTAGCAGCAGACACCGTACCTTCCGTAGTGTCAGAACTGGAAACTCCTACGTTCACCGTGGCGGTAGGCTCTGAGTTCAGCACCACCGTAAACGTAGCCGTACCCCCGGCTTCCGTATTCGCTGTATTAATCGCTGAAACCGTGAATCCCGCAGTGTCATTATCCGTGTTTGTAACGGAGACATCACTTGGGTTTGCTCCGTTATACCCCGTATCCACAGACGTAGCGGCGTCCAAAACAATGGAATACGCTATATCCCCATCATCTACGTCATCATTCACCCCGGTGACCGTCACCGTCTGCGGTGTGGCCCAGTTAAGAGTAGTAAAGGTCAGTGAAGAAGGAGCCGCGGTACCCTCCGTTGCATCGTTCGTCGCTAAGGTAAAGGAAACGTCATCCGTTGGCGCAATAGCAAGTGCTACCGTGAAGGTCCCCGTGACACCGGCCTCTGTGGTATTTCCTGAGATGGCGGAAACTACAAATCCCGCTACGTCATCATCAGTATTCGTGATGGAAACATCGCTTGGATTGATGCCGTTATACGTACCGTCACCTGACGTAGCTGCTGCAAGAACCGCTGAATACGCAATATCGCCATCACGGAAGGCATCATCAATTCCCGTGACTGTCACGGTCTGCGGGGTAGCCCAGTTGACGGTGGTGAAGCTAAGCGACGCATCAGAAACGGTGCCTTCCGAAGTGTCAGAACTCGTAACGCCCGTAGAAACGGTGGCCAAAGGCTCAGACGTCAGGACTACGGTAAACGTAGCGGTCACACCGGCCTCCGTGGTGTTTCCTGAAATAGCAGAGACGGTAAATCCAGCGGTGTCATTATCCGTATTTGTCACTGAAACGTCACTTGGATTGATGCCAAAGTACACGCCATCAGCTGAAGAAGCAACGGCTGTGGTGATGGTATAAGCAACGTTACCATCGTCCACATCATCGTTTACTCCGGTAACTGTCACCGTTTGCGGCGTGGACCAGTTTCCGGAAGTGAACGTAAGTGAAGCGGTGGACACCGTGCCTTCTGTGGTATCCGTGCTTGAAATTCCCGTGGAAACGTCCGCTGTCGGTTCCGATGTGAGAACGACCGTAAACGTACCCGTAACACCGGCTTCCGTGGTATTTCCCGAAATCGTGGACACGGTGAATCCAGCGGTATCGTCATCCGTATTTGAGACAGAAACATCATTGGGATCCAAACCGTTATATGTCCCGTCCGCAGAAGAAGCGGCGGCTAAGATAATGTTATAACCGATATTACCGTCATCTACAGCATCATTCACGCCCGTAATAGTAACCGTCTGCGCCGTATCCCAATTTCCCGTAGTAAAGGTCAGCGTTGCTGCGGAAACCGTTCCTTCCGTGGTGTCATCACTTGAAACACCAATGGTGACATCCGCTGAAGGAGGCGAATCCAAGACTACGGTAAACGTACCAGTAACCCCAGCCTCCGTGGTATTGCCAGACAACGCCCCCACCGTAATTCCCGGAGCAAAAACCCATCCTACGTTATGGCCGGAATTCGTACAGGTTATACCGCAGTTCATGGCCGTGACGTTGTCGTTATCACTATCTTGAACATCCAAATAACCAAGTGTGCGCGTACTTTGCGCGTCAATATTCGCGTACACGCCATCCGTACTACTGCGGAGTGAAAGTGGCTGTCCGCTCGCACCTTGCAATGTCAGGGTTCCGGTAGCTGTTGTCACTGCACCTTCTGGAAGCGTTAGAGTCGCTGCGGAAGTCACGCTTTTCACCAAGTTTGCAAAAGTCCAAGTTCCCGTAATTGACTGGCTGGCCGTTCCAAGGTTCACCGTTCCACCGTTTGCGTCAAAAGTTCCCCCTGTCTTCACCAAATTTCCAGAAATCGTTGAAGTACCGGAGGGGAGCGTTAATATACCGCTTGCAAGCGTCAGATTGCCGCCGACTGTCAGACTGGTGATCGTAGCGGCATTCGTATTATCACCGTTTGCCAAAGCCGCCATTTCTGCTGTGGTGAGCACTCGATTGTAGACGCGGATTTCGTCTACTTTTCCATCCCAATATTCATTTGAAGTTAAGCTCCTGCCCATCACTGCTGTAGCGAGGACGGTATTCAATGTATATGACCCTGAAGCAAGAAGCGTTCCTCCTGTATAGAGCCTCTCAACCGATCCAGTATAAACAAAACAGGAATGTTTCCAAGTGCCCGTAGACCAAAAACTCGCAGAAGAAGTATCTGCGGCCCAACCAGCGCCGTAAAGCGAAGAGCCGCTTAAACCGAGGTAGAATGATTGCCCATTGGTTGGGGTGCCGTAGGCATACATCCAGTGGTTACCACTTATGGTATCTGTCTTTCCCCAAGCACAAACCGTGCGAGCGCTCGCGCCAGAAGGTAAAAGCGCAGGGTTCCCAAAAGTCACATATTCATTAGATCCATCTAAATCGAGCGAATACGTGTTTGTAAAACTTGAGGTCGGAACATCAGTAGACCAATCCACATCTTCCATATTGGTGAGCGTGCCTGTATATCCATTCCCAGAACTATCCGTAGCTGAAGCTCCCGTACCCTCTGTAAAAGGGTAATAAGCAACGATGCCACTCATCAGCGTATTGGTCCCCGTGCCGCCAAAAGAATCTCCACTATCCGTA